>Ga0326513_10000194_pt1 | contig 48981 bp, 34 predicted proteins | sample 2_2465_0518_D_FD_203654 | JGI IMG/M metagenome (GOLD analysis project Ga0326513, IMG submission 203654) | Bovine rumen microbial communities from UC Davis, California, United States - 2_2465_0518 | ecosystem: Host-associated > Mammals > Digestive system > Stomach > Rumen | place: USA... | reverse complement strand
CAAGGCCGGGGACCTGTCACCTTTTTAGGTGACAGGTCCCCGGCCTGCTGACACCACGGTGACAGGTCCCCGGCCTGCTGACACCATTTCACCATGGAAACATCAGAAAATCCCAGTATATGTTTAATAGAGATATAATAGAATTACAGAATATCGGGAAAACCGATCAGCACAGAAGACGGCGCCGGGGCGCGCCGCAAACGGAGGGATCATATGAAATTCAGAAACGGCCACTGGCTGTATAAGGAGGGCTGTGCCTGCTTTTCGCCCAAGCAGGCTTACGAGATCACTAAGGAGGAGAGCGCGATCGGGATCATAGCGCCGACATGGAGAGTCGAGGGGAGAGGAGATACCCTGGAGGGCATCAACCTGACGATCAGGATCACCGCGCCGGGACCGGACGTCATCCGGGTGCAGACTTGGCACCATCTGGGAGCAGTGCGCAAGGGACCGGAGTTCCGGCTCGCGAAGACAGGAGCCAAGGTCTCTAGCTGGGCTTCCTTTACCGAGGCGGCCCGCACCATCACCATCACCAGCGGCTCCACAAAGCTCGTCATCGACAAGGAAAGCTGGAGCATGAAGTATTACCAGAACGGCAGGCTCCTCACGCAGAGCCTCGGCGGCGACCTGGCCTATATCAAGACAGCCTGGCACGGCGATTACGCCTATGACCGCGGTCCGAAGGACACCGCCTACATGCGCCAGCAGCTGGGCCTGTCCGTGGACGAGCAGATCTACGGCCTTGGCGAGCGCTTCGGCCCCTTCGTGAAAAACGGCCAGAGCGTGGAGATCTGGAACGCAGACGGCGGCACCAGCACCGAGCAGGCCTACAAGAACATTCCTTTTTACCTGTCGAGCCGCGGCTACGGCGTCTTTGTCAGCCATCCGGAGAAGGTGGAGTTCGAGGTCGCAACGGAGCAGGTCTCCAAAGTCGGCTTCAGCGTGAAGGGCGAATATCTGGACTACTATCTGATCGGAGGCCCCTCCATGAAGGACGTCCTGTCAAAATATACCGCCCTCACAGGCAGACCCGGCCTTCCCCCGCGCTGGACTTTCGGCCTGTGGCTGTCCACCTCCTTCACTACGGACTACGATGAGGAGACGGTCATGCACTTCATCGACGGCATGCAGCGCAGGGGCATTCCGCTGAGCGTTTTCCACTTCGACTGCTGCTGGATGCGGGAGTTCCACTGGACGGATTTCACCTGGGACAGCCGCGTTTTCCCCGATCCGGAGGGCATGCTGCGCCGCATCCACGAGAAGGGCGTCAAAGTCTGCGTGTGGATCAACCCCTACATCGGGCAGGCCTCGAAGCTCTTCAGGGAGGGCATGGAAAAAGGCTATTTCATAAGGCGCGCAGACGGCAGCGTCTGGCAGTGGGATATGTGGCAGCCCGGCATGGCGATCGTGGATTTCACCAACCCCGAGGCCAAAAAGTGGTTCCAGGACGGGCTTCGCACTCTTTTGGCAATGGGAGTGGACTGCTTTAAGACGGATTTCGGCGAAAGGATCCCTACGGAAGATGTGGTTTACTGGGACGGCTCAGACCCGGAGAAGATGCACAATTTCTACACCTACCTCTACAACGAGGCAGTGTACGAAGTCCTGCAGGAGGTGCGGGGAGAAGACGAGGCTTGCCTGTTCGCGCGCTCGGCGACGGCCGGCGGGCAGAAATTCCCGGTGCACTGGGGCGGCGACTGCTTCAGCGACTACGTCTCCATGGAGCAGAGCCTGCGCGGAGGCCTGTCCCTGACAAGCAGCGGATTTGGCTTCTGGAGCCACGACATCGGCGGTTTTGAGAGCACCTCTACGCCGGACGTTTACAAGAGATGGGCGGCCTTCGGACTTCTGTCCACCCACAGCCGCCTGCACGGCAGCAGCTCTTACCGCGTGCCGTGGAACTACGACGAGGAAGCGGTGGACGTGGTGCGCGCCTTTACCAAGCTCAAGCTCAGCCTTGTGCCCTACCTCTACAGCGGCGCTGTGAGGACTTCCCGGACAGGCATCCCGCTGATGCGCAGCATGGTGCTGGAGTTCCCGGAGGATCCCGGCTGCCGCTATCTCGACAAGCAGTACATGCAGGGAGACAGCCTTCTGGTGGCGCCTGTTTTCAACGAGGAGGGCATCGCGCATTACTACCTTCCGGCAGGCGTCTGGACCAACTATTTCACCGGCGAAGTCCGCAGGATCGAGGACGGAAAGTGGTTTACTGAGAGCTGCGGCTACCAGGAGATCCCGCTCTGGGTGCGCGGAGGCAGCATCATTCCGACGCTTCCGGGCGCTTCGGCCTCTGACGAGGCCTATAAGGACAGGCTGGAGCTGCTCGTCTACGAGCTGGGCGCAGAGGCGCAGACAGAGATCTATGAGAGCAGAGATAAGAAGTGTGTGGTGACGCTGAGGAAAAACGGCAGGGAGATCTCCGGGGCGATCAGCGCCTCCGGCGGCGCGGCTGGCGCGGCCGGTTCTGGGGCTGCAGGGGCCTCCGACGGCGATTTTATCGGCCGGTGCAGGATCCGCTTCGTGAACTGCAAGCTGGTGCAGGCGCTTGGCGCGGACCTGCGCTACGAGGGCCGGGACACGGTCCTTACGGTTGGCGGAGCCGGAACGTTTACTGCAAAAAAGAGTTGAGCAGGTCTTTGTGGAAATTTGGCTTTATACCTAAAATGAAAGCATAGCGAAAGGCCGGGGACCTGTCACCAAAAAGGTGACAGGTCCCCGGCCTGCTGACACCGTTCATCCCGCCATCTGCTCGAAGAGCTGCTCGAGGTAATCAGAAAGATCGCCGCCGTTTTCGTCAGTTGTGTATTCGATCACTGTTTTGCCATCCTTATATTGGTGGACGGCATCCGTGATGCCTTCCGCGTCAAACCACGGGACGTTGGAGACGTCGAAGATCGAGGGCATCATGTTCAGATCGGGCACTGTAGCTTTTTCATTGGATACGAATCCGCTGCCGCCATCTGTTCCGAGCTTAAGAGGGCCGGAGTAGTAAGCACAGCGGCCGTACGCGTCGATGAAGTAGCCGACGACACAGTCTCCGCCGCCGGGCGCAGTTCCGATGATCTTGGCCAGACCCTGCTGCTGCGCGAAATAGGGCAGGGCGTTGGCACAGGAGTAGGAGTTTCCGCTGCACATGATGTAGAAGTCGTACTGGCCGCCGTACCCGTCGTTGTCGTCAGCGATGCCGTCGAGATTGGTGTCGACGTGATAGTACTCTTCCCTGTAGTTTCCGGCGATCAGATCCTGGTCTGTGAACTTCACTTCTCCGTCCTCGGAAAGGAAGCCGAGGATAGCGAGTAGGCCCGCCACGTCGCCTCCGCCGTTGTCGGAGAGGTTGATCACGACATTTTTGACTTCGTCATGCTGTTTGATATCCTCAAAGCATTTGTAGAAGAAAGCAAAGTTGCTCGATTCAAGTTCTTCATCTTTGATCGGATCCAGATAGAAGGAATACTTTCTCTCTGAGGAAGTATCCGTGAAGGACCTGAAGTAGATCACCGCTGTATCATCGACATAGTCCAGCCGCAGATTTCCGTAATCCTGGGGGCGCGTACTGCCGAAAAATGCTGTCCAGGCATAGAGAGGAAGGACTTCGGGGATCTTTAATCCTTTTTCGATCAGCATGCCTATGATCGCATCCATAGTCAGATCTTCATCAGTCGGCATTGCCTCCTGTCCCTCTTCAAAGAGCTGGCTGCCCTCCTCAGATTCCTTGATCTCGTCCGCGATCTCGCCGGCCTGCGAGGAGTCGGGAGCCGCAACTTGTCCGAAAACGGTCTCATAGTCCAGCATCGCGTCATGACCGGAATCAAACAGATAATTGAAAAGCAGAAGCTCCGCCGTCACAGCCGTGGAAGGATTGGTGGAGCACATAGACGCCTTGGCGTTCATTCTTGTGAAGTATTCATCAAAGGTCGTTATGTTCTTCTCTTCTTTGTGGCCAAAAGATAGATCCAGCAGCAGGCAGTCCGAATAATACGCGTATTCTGCGTAAGCTTTGGTCGTCTCACTCTTTTGACTGAAGGGACCGGATTTGAGAGCCTTCATGTAAGGGCTTTCAAAATCGGCGGCTGTGGACTTCATCAGGAAATCTTTGGCCTCAAAGGCGTTATAATAGTCCTTTCCGTTATAGGCCAGCATGTTGTTCATGCAGACGCTGCCGAAGGAATTCTGCAGCGCGAGGAAAGGCATTATAACGGTATCCTCATAGGCGATCACCGGCATATGGTAATCCGCCATAGAGATGGTGAGCGGGTTTGACGGTGTCTCCGTAGACTTATTCTTAGTGGAAGGCGTGACCACGTTGTACTCGGGTTCAGTCAGGGTAGAGCCTTCGATAAGCCCGGAATACCGGAACTTCGCCGGGTCCTCAAAAGTGATCGTGTCAGCTGCGGGATCGATGACTGCGGCCGAGCCGTACGAAAGGACTGTCATCTTTCCGTTTTCCATGGAGATCTTTTCCTTGTCTTCGAGAAGGACGTTCAGATAATCGTCCACAGCGATAAAAGGAACGTCCTCGTAGCCCTTCACCCCGTAGGTTGTGATCGTATTATATCTTCCCATAGTCATATGCGGGTAAACGCGGCTGTCTTCCCAGGTGACGGAAATATCTTCTGCCGGGATCTCCTCGGAGGCCGCGCTGCTTACAGCAGTGTCTGCAGCCTTTTCCGTGGCTGCAGCGTCATCTGCTGCAGCATCGGCGGCAGCTCCGTCAGCTTCTGCGGCAGCGTCCGCAGCGGCGTCCGCGTCAGCGCCGTTTTCTTCCTCGCCGGCGGCATCGGCTTCTGCGGCGGCTCCATCCTCGGCTGCAGCGGCGTCCGCTGCGGCGTCATTTTCTTCCCCGCCGGCGGCATCAGCGCTGGCGTCAGCCGTTTCTTCCGTTCCCTCAGCATCTGCTGCAGTAGCGGCGCCCGTCGCAGTGTTTCCGCAGCCTGCGGAAGAGACGATCATTGCCAGAGATAATCCAATGCACAGCATTTTCTTTAGTTGCATATGTTTCCCTCCCTTACATAGTTTGCATGTGTACAGGTTTAATTGTTTCTATCTATAAATCCACACTAACATATTTTGAGTGGTTTTTCCACGGGGTCAGTGGTGTCAGAAGGGTGTCAGAGCCCCGGCCTGGTGACACCGTTTCGGTGGTGACAGGGCCCCGGCCTGCTGTCACCGTTTCGAAGGTGTCAGAGCCCCGGCCTGGTGACACCATTATTTGTAGACGTCCAGATAATGGTCGCACAGTATCAGGCTCTCTCTGCGCGAAAGGAACTGTTCCCGGGAGTGCTTGCTGTGCCGCTCCAGGCGGTCCGTGTGGCCTCCCATGCGGAGAAGTTTCCTGTATTCTTCGGGCGTATGGCCTGTTCTGCTCTTAACTGCCGCCGAGAAATAGCGGTAATCGGAGAAGCCCGAGTCCAGGGAGATGGCAATGAGCTTGTCATCGGTGGAGATCATCTTCTCGCAGGCGTAGTTGAAACGCACGGTAGTGATGTATTCCTGGAAACTCTGGTTCATGGTCTTGCGGATGAAGCCGGAGAGGTAATTCATAGACACCCCTTCTTCCCTGGCAAAATCCCGCAGCAGGATCTTTCCCGTGAAATTACTGTCCACATACTGGATCAGCCGGTGGAGACGCGCATTTTTCTGGTCCCGCATGGCGATCTCCTCGGCAGACATGCGGTGGCAGGGCATTCTGGTCAGGAACAAGTGGAAGAGGAGCGCCGCCTGGCCGATGCAGTACAGCTCATACTGCGGCTCCTGCAGGACATAGGCGCGGGCGGCACTTAAAAACAGGCGCATGGCCTGCAGATATTCTTCTTCGCTGAGGGCCTTCTTCGGGAAAAGGTCCTCCGTGCACATGACACGCAGAGAGGGCAGAAGACTTTCCGATACCTGCATGCACAGGAAAGTGCAGGGACCGCCGACGCCCCGGTATTCGTGCAGCTGGCGCGGATCGAGAAGGATCATCTCCCCGGGAGCAAGGATGTGCTGCCGGGCATCCGCGTATAATTGCAAAGAATTCTCAAGGGGACACAAAAGCTCCCACTCCGAGTGGAAGTGGGGAGTTCTGTACTCCATAACGTCAAAAAATAGATGCAGTCCGGGAATCTGCGGGTGGCGGACGATTTCCAATTCGTTCATATAAGAACCCCCTGATAACTGGTGATCGAACGCAGCTCAGTTTAGAAATAGTTTAGATTTGTTATACTATAAAGGGGGGGGATTGTTGAATCATTTTGGTGGGGGAAATTTGTTATCTGGATCATTCGGTTTGCTATGAATAGGCTAATATTAAGTTTCCTTTTGTTTCTACCTATTATTGGCGGTGGCCATAGGCCTGAACATGCATTTCCTTGAGTTAGGCCTATGGGTTCTGGGCTGCGATAGGCCTTGAAGGAAGAATTGTGCAACTGGGCCTATGGGTTCTGGGCTGCGATAGGCCTTGAAGGAAGAATTGTGCAACTGGGCCTATGGGTTCGGGCTTGAAATAGGCCTTGAAGAAAAAATTCTGCAATTAGGCCTATAGATTTAAGGAAAACTATAGGCCCAAAACTAAAGTACCTCAACTTCTACCTAATGCTCATTTCCAGCAATAGGCCCAAATCCAGAATCTGTCCTTCAAAGCCTATATAGCCAACGAACCATGTCGACGGCAACAGTTTTTTTGGGGACGTCATTGCACTTGCTATTTTTCCGGCTTCCGCAATGACAGACCCTTCAAAAATGTCATTGCAGTCAAGCCGATTTATCAATCTGTAATGAAACCGTCCCTGAAACCATCATTGCATCCGCCCCTGTACTCTGACTTGCAATGACAATCCCCCATAAGCTAAGTAACCTTCCCCTACAATAGTCTGTTTCCGACTAAAAATAGGTGATAAACGACAGAAATATCCTATAAACTTGCATTTGCCCGGACAAGTGCTATAATCAAGCTGTTCTAGAAACTGCCAAAGGGGGTGAGTTTATTCAACACCTTAAGGGCAGTTTTTTGTTGCGAAACCGGGCAGGCGGCAGCCGCCCGGCCGCGAAAAACCGGGCAGGTACAGCCGCCCGGCCGCGAAAAACCGGGCAGGTACAGCCGGCCCGAGTGTGAAGAAAAAGATGATCAATAACCGGAAGCGGCCAACATGCCGCTCCGAAGCAGTTTTATCTCAGGGGGAAGACCCCCACTTATTAAGTGGCGGGCTACCCAGGTAACAAGTTTTTCTCAGTGGGGGGTGGGGCCCCTTCTGAGATAAACGATGCACACGCGTGCGGAAAGGTAAATGTTGCCTTACAGGCTACCCGCACGCGGCGCAGCGGCTCGCAAAGCGAGCCTTGAATACCTCTCCGAAGCAGTCTTATCGAAAGCATTTGTTGAAAGAATCTTATTCCACGATCTTTTGCCGCTCCGAAGCCGTTATATCGCCGCTCCGAAGCAGTCTTATTGCAAGTCGAAATATCCAGACAATATTTTGAAACAATATAATCGTGCCGCTGACGCAGCCGCTCACGAAGTGGGCCTTGATCAAAAACTCCGCACCGAATCGTTCATCAGTCACAAAAAGGAGTTATTATGCGTTTTTTGTTGGAAACTGCGCTGGCACTGTTTGCGGGCCTTATGATGACCCGTGTTTTCAAGTATTTGAAGCTCAACTTCCCTGACGTCACGGCGTTTCTGATCGCCGGCGTGCTGGTGGGGCCCTACATGCTGGGAAAGCTCGGCATCCACGGGATCGGGTTCAATACGATGGAGGACCTGGAGAGCGTGAGCTCTCTGAGTAATGTGGCGCTGGGGTTCATCGCCTTTGATATCGGAAACGAGTTCAGGCTGGCCCAGCTCAAAGAGACGGGCAAAACAGCGACCGTGATCGGTGTTATTCAGGCCCTGATGGCCACAGCGATGGTGGACGCGGTCCTGATCGCGCTGCACTTTATCCTGGGGGCGGATGTGCTGCCGATGCCCGTAGCGATCACGCTCGGTGCGATCGCCTCCGCGACGGCTCCTGCAGCTACGCTGATGGTCGTCAGGCAGTATAAGGCGAAGGGGCCGGTGACAGACCTGCTTCTGCCGATCGTCGCTTTGGACGACGCGGTGGGGCTGGTCGTGTTCTCTGTTTCATTCGGCGTGGCGCAGGCGATGGTCGGCGGAACGCTGGATGTGGTCTCCGTCATCGTCAATCCGCTGCTGGAGATCGTATTCTCGCTGATCCTGGGCGCAGTGATGGGAACACTTCTCACCGTGCTCGAGAAGATCTTCTTCTCCAACACCAATCGTCTGTCCCTGACCATTTCCTTCGTTATTATGACGATCGCGATGGCTTCGAGGGAATTCGAGCTCGGAGGCGGCGTGAAGGTAAGCTTCTCCTCGCTCCTTGTATGTATGATGCTGGGTACGGTATTTTGCAACTTCAGTGAGTATTCCGTTGATATCATGAACCGCTCCTTGAAGTGGACCGCACCGCTCTACGCGCTGTTCTTTGTGCTGTCGGGCGCGGAGCTGGATCTGGGCGTGTTCCGCTATCCCGCCATCGTGCTGATCGGCGTGGTGTACATTCTTGTGCGATGCATCGGCAAGTATACGGGCGCGAGGATCAGCAGCTCCTTCATGCACTGCAATGAGACGGTGCGCAAGTACCTCGGGATCACTCTGTTCCCGCAGGCCGGCGTGGCGCTCGGCATGGTGGTCACGGCGCAGGCGCTGGGCACCGAGATGGGCGGCATGGTCCGCAACATCATTCTCTTCAGTGTGCTGGTCTATGAGCTGGTCGGCCCTCTGCTGACAAGAATGGCACTGACGAGCGCGGGCGAGATCAAAGCCGGCGCGGACGACGCGAAGAACAGGGCGCGTTTCCAGAAGAAGGCCAAAATAGTTTGATATTTTTTGTTTATTTTAAAATTCTCCGTGGCATTATGGAAATCAAAGCGTATAAGTATTCAGATACGCAAAAAACAAACAATGTTTTGATGATTTATAAGGAGAATAAAAATAAAAATGAGAAAGTTATTTGTAGCCGCAGCGATGATGTCCCTGGCTCTTGCAGCAACAGGATGCAGTTCCAGTTCAACGACTTCCAGCTCTTCCTTCATTATTGAGGATGAAAAGCAGGGCGAGGCCTCTTATGAAAACGCAGATGTAGATTCCGCCCTTTCTTCAGGTGCACTGCTGGTCGATGAAGGCGAGATGATCGTGATCGCGCCGAACCTGGAAGAGGGAGAGATCCTGGTACAGATCCAGAACAGCGCAGAAGAGGACATTGATAATCCTACCACTTTTGACAACCCTGATTATGAGGTGACAGTTTCCGGTACCGATCTGGAGTATTGCGATGTGGCTCCCGGTGAATATAGCCTGAATCTGGTCGTGAAGCAGAAGGCCAACGGAACTATCCGCATGTTTGTGGAAGGCAAAGAGGAAGCTGCCGGAGACACAGAGGAAGCTACAGAGACCACAGAAACTGAGACAACCGAGGCAGTCGAAGGAACTACTCAGGCCGCTGAAGATGCGGGCGAGCACACAAACTGGACAATGTGCGCTACTGCTGAGGAAGCAGCTGCAGGCGCAGGCCTTGATTCCCTGGTCGACCTGAACGGCACAACGATCTCCCTGGGCGAGCTCGGAACAATGGGAAGCATCTCCTACAGATATATGGACGGCATTGCACAGATCTTCTGCCCCGCAGCAGCTGTTGAGATGAGCGTGATCAAGGGCGTAGTTCCCGCAGGTGATGGCGACGTATCTTTCGATCAGACAGCCTATGCTTATGAGTGGACACAGGATGTTGACGGACAGGAAGTTCAGTGCTTTGGCAACCGCGAGGGCGAGGCTACCAAGACAATTTGGACAGATGGCGCTTACAACTACGCAGTTCTGGCTTACGGCGCAGGCGGCGACACAGATTACGGCCTTCAGGCTGACGATGTCGCGATCATGGTAAATGCAGCAATGCAGTGATGGTGTCAGCAGGCCGGGGCCCTGTCACCTGAATGGTGTCAAGAGGCCGGGGACCTGTCACCTGAAATATAGTTGAAAATGACCGGAGCTTCCGCATAGAATGCGGGGCTCCGGTTTTTGGTGTCAAGAGGCCGGGGCCTTGTCACCTGAAAAAGGTGACAGGTCCCCGGCCTGCTGACACCGCCAAAAAGGTGACAGGTCCCCGGCCTTCTGACACCGCCCGGCCTGCCGACACCAAATTGGTAGGACCATAGAAATTTTCTATGGACGACATACGAATTTGTGTATTTTACTCTATGTGAGAACGGGTGTAGTATAGTCTCAAGAGGTACGAAGAGAGTACCGGACAGCATTAAAACAGCAAACTATCAAATTCATATAACAGATCGATCATTAATGGGGAGGATCACAATGGGCACAGTATCACAGAGAACAGTTAGAGCAATCAGACCTGAAACACTTTACAATATTTTTGGAAGCAGCATCACCCGCAGGCAGTTCGTGCCCGGAAGAGAAGGCTTTGATGAGGCGCAGGAGAAGAGAAGAGAGAGAGCTGACTTCGAAGTGATCGCCGATTACATCGAGCAGGCATAATAGAATAGTGGGAAACTGAACCGGAGCCGTCGCAGCAATGCGGCGGCTTTTTTTGCTGCCCGGTCAGGGTACAGGCTGTTTAGAAAAGCAGTTGTTTCCGGCGAAACCGCCCATGTACTGCCCTCAAACATATTCAATGTGATAAAATAGAGAAGTAAAGCGGTACAACATTATTGTAAACGGAGTTTCGTATGGATTTTCGTGAACTGACATATATTACAGCGGTGGCCGATGAGCACAGCGTGACTGAGGCCGCGAAGCGGCTGTATATTTCGCAGCCGTCGCTGAGCTATATTATTTCCAAGGCGGAGCAGGAGCTGGGGGTCAAACTCTTTGACAGGAAGACCAATCCTCTCACGCTGACTTATGCCGGTGAGATCTACGTGGAGCGGGCCAGGGAGATCCTGCGGATCCGCGACAATATGCGCAGAGAGCTGACCGATATCGGCCACGGGCAGAAGGGGCGGATCAACATCGGCATTCCCAATGAGCGCGCGGGCTACATGCTGGCGCGGGCCATGCCTCTCTACCGTAAGGAATATCCGAATATCGAGATCCGGCTGCAGGAGTCGCGCTCGGCGGAGATCATCCGGAATCTTATGATCGACAAGATCGGCTTCTGTGTTTTGCCCGGAGATAAGAGCGACCTGCCTCCGGGGCTCGTCGTGGAGAAAATATACAGAGAGAGTCTGTACATAGTGGCGGGCGACGGAGTGGTCACGGAGGACATGCTGGACAAGGAGGAGACCGAGGAGGAGATAAAGCCGGTCATGACTATGTCCGCGGCGGGGATCACCATGCCGGTCGTGCAGCTGGAGAAGCTCAAGAGCAAGCCTTTTATCATCGTCAAAGAGGGCACTTTTATCAGAAACCGGATGGACCAGATCTTCCGGGAGGCGGGATTTTTTCCGAAGGATGTCATGGAGGTCGCGAACTGCATCTCCGCAGTGCAGCTGGCCAAAGCGGGGCTCGGCTATACGATCACGCCGGAGAGGGCGATCATCGCGCTGGGCGGATACGACCAGTTCAACTGCCTGCTCTACGGAGACCATCAGGATTCCTGGGACGTCAGCGCTGTGTACAGAAAGGACGTGTATCTGGGGAAAGCAGAACGGGCGCTGATCGAAACGATGAAGAAAGTGTTCGGCGGACAGCCGGAATAGATAGTCATCGCCTTTCGGGCAACCCGCACGAGGCGATGCGGCCTTGAACTCAAGGCGCAGACACCTTGAACTTGAGTCGCAGCGACCCGCAAAGCGGATCTTGCGTTTCCGGGAACCGGGCCCACTGATTTAGGAAGGGAGCCATATGGTTAATAAGATCAAAAAATTGCGTTCCAATATGGCGTTCAACACGACAGCAGCCATCGTGGTCCTTCTGGCTTTATTCGGCGCTATTGTCTGTGCGTCAGGTGTCCTGGAATTTACAAAAGCCTTTGACCGTGAGAATTCCAATACTACCTATCATATGGCGGATACAGCGGCATCGCTGGTAAACGGAGATCATATTGAGGAGTATCTGGCAGGCGAAGAAGTGGAAGAGTATAACCGGACCAAAAGGATCCTGGACGGCTACTGCAGAAGGATGAGTGTGTCCCTGGTCTATGTCATCGCTGTGGACCAGAGTGATTACGGCAGTTTTGTCTCGGTATTCAATTCTGTTGAGAATTCCGTGGATAATACCAATTATACGGAGTGGGAGCTGGGGCATGAGCGGAATACCACAAACGAGGAGTACGCGGAGAAGTACAGGCTTCTCTATGCAAAGGAGTCGCCCTATGAGGTCGTTTACAGGCTCAACCCCGGCAAGGATCTGCATCCCCACATCACGACGATCGTTCCGATCAGGAACAGCGCAGATGATGTTACTGCGCTTCTGTGTATCCAGCGTCCGATCCACGAGCTGGAGAGCGCGATCTCTAATTTTGTAGTCCGCACGGTTATTATAATGCTCATCCTCGCTGCGATCGCATCCAGGCTGGCTTACTATTATATGAGAAAATCGATCGTAAAGCCGATCAGAAAGGTCTCCGAAGAGGCGGCCCGCTTTGCCAGAGAGAACACTAAGGGAGAGGAGCTTGGAGACGTCAGTAATTATAAGGAGATCTACAGCCTGTCGCGGTCCATCGACAAGATGGAGACAGACATGGTGAACTATATGCAGAATCTGACCACGGTCACAGCGGAAAAGGAGAGGATCGGGGCCGAGCTGGATTTTGCCAAAAGGATTCAGTTCAGTTCTCTGCCGACCAGGTTTCCGGCGTTTCCGGAAAGAACCGATTTTGAAATCTATGCCACCGCGATACCCGCAAGAGAGGTGGGAGGAGATTTTTACAGCTTCAGGATGATCGACGACGACCATCTGGCCATGTGGATCGGGGATGTCTCCGACAAAGGAGTGCCGGCGGCGCTGTTCATGATGTCAGCCAATATCGTGATCAATATCCGGGCGGGCATGGGCGGCACGCCTGCGGATATCATGGCCTTTGTCAATGACAATATCTGCCAGCACAACCACGCGAATCTATTCGTCACAATATGGCTGGGTATTATGGAGTTTTCGACAGGCAAGCTCACCTTTGTCAACGCGGGCCATGAGGAACCGGCGGTTTACCACAAGGGAGGGGAATTTGAGCTCTACAAGACGAAGCACAATGTCGCCGTCGGCGTAATGCCTGATATCACGTACAATAATTTCGAGATCCAAATGGGCAAGGGCGACAAGCTGTTCATTTACACGGACGGCGTGCCGGAGGCCACGGATATGAATGACAAGCTGTTTACAACGGGCAGGATGCTGAAGGCGCTGAACAAATACCGTGACGGAGCGCCGGAGGAGATCCTGGAGGGCGTATATGGCAGTGTGAACGAGTTTGTGGGAGACAGAGCCCAGTTTGACGATCTGACGATGCTGGGATTTGAACTGAAGGAGTGAAGAGAGCTGACGATGATAAGAGTGCTGCTGTATCCGGAGTGATGCGGCGGCACTTTTTTTGATGGCTTAAGAAGGTTGTTCCTCTGGCAAAACATAGATAATTTCTATAATACAGATACTATTATATGTATTTTACTCTATCTCGTAAACGGCACAGAGATCGTACCGGAAGCTGAAGCGGCAAAAGTGGAGCAGATGACAGGCAAGGCAGTCTGTCCCGAAGAGGCCAAAAAAGGCACCATCGCCTATTCCATCATGAAGGCCCACAACACGGCGGATTCGATGGACAACCTTCGGATCAAATTTGACGCAATGACATTCCACGATATCACCTTCGTAGGGATCATCCAGACGGCAAGCTCCAGGTCCAGCAGGGTATCATCGCAGGCTGCGCAGGCGGCAACTACACCAACGTAGTTGAGGCGGCCAACATGCTCCGCGGAAAGAGCTGCGGCACCGGCGAGTTCTCCCTCGACGTATATCCTTCCTCCCAGCCGGTATTCATCGACCTGGCGAGAAAGGGCTATATCGCAGACCTCATGGCGGCAGGCGCCATCGTCAAAACAGCGTTCTGCGGACCGTGCTTTGGCGCAGGCGACACGCCTATGCACAATGGACTTTCCATCCGTCATACAACCAGAAACTTCCCCAACCGCGAAGGTTCCAAGCCCGGCAACGGCCAGATGGCGGCAGCAGCACTTATGGATGCCCGCTCCATCGCTGCAACCGCAGCCAACGGCGGTATCCTCACTTCCGCTCAGGAATACGATGTCTGGGGAAATGTGCCTAAGCACGATTTTGACGATACAGTTTACAGGGCACGCGTATATCAGGGATTCGGCAAGGGCGATCCGTCCGTCGAGCTCTTCAACGGCCCGAATATCAAGCCTTGGCCCGAGCTTGAGCCGCTGGCTGACAATATTTTGCTCAAGGTGTGCTCCAAGATCCTGGACGAAGTTACAACGACAGACGAGCTGATCCCTTCCGGCGAGACTTCTTCCTACAGATCCAACCCTCTGGGACTGGCAGAGTTCACCCTTTCCAGAAGAGATCCCGAGTATGTCGGCCGCTCCAAAGCAGTCGATCAGACCGAGCACTTCCGCGTCTCCGGCGGCAATGCGGCGGAGAAGGATCCGGCACTTGCTTCCGTCTACGCAGTGATCAACACGATCCCCGGCTCTGAGGATGTCAACGTGCAGGACGTCGAGATCGGCTCCATGGTCTACGCCAACAAGCCCGGCGACGGCAGCGCCCGTGAGCAGGCAGCTTCCTGCCAGCGCGTGATCGGCGGCCTGGCCAACATCACCAAGGAATACGCCACCAAGCGCTATCGCTCCAACGTCATGAACTGGGGCATGATCCCCTTCCATCTCAAGGGCGAGCCGGTGGACTTCGAAGTCGGCGATTACATCTATGTGCCCGGCATCCGCGAGGCGCTGGACGGCGACCTGTCCGATATCAAGGGATATGTGATTGGGGACGGCAAGGCTAAGCAGATCGATCTGTACATCATGGATATGACTGAGAATGAGAGAGAGATTGTGAAGGCTGGGTGCCTGATCAACTTTAATAAGAACAGAAGGAAGTGAGAATGAGGTCTTCGGCGCGGCCATAGCCGGGCGGCCGATGGCGCCAGGGCAGCCGGGCGGCTGGTGATGTGGCCGGAGGCATGGCTCAGGCGCCGGGACGGAATTTGGCGAAATAATTCGGTATCAACAACAGGATTTGCTTCATAGATAGAGTATACGCATAGGGCGGTCTGCATTCCGGGCAGGCCGCTTTGTGCGTTTTTTGAATGTCGCAGCGTCAAGGAAGCGTCAAATCTGCAGAAACCAGCAAGAAATTGACGAAAGTACTGACGGTTTGAGCTGCAGGCCGTCAAGGAAACGTCAAATCGGCATGAACCAGGAAGAAATTGACGCTTGAGTGACGTTCCGGAGGCCACAGCGTCAAGGAAGCGTCAAATCTGCAGAAACCAGCAAGAAATTGACGCCTGAGTGACGTTCCGGAGTCCGCAGCGTCAAGGAAGCGTTAAATATGCAGAAGCAAGTTAGAAATTGACGCCTGAGTGACGTTCCGGAGTCCGCAGCGTCAAGGAAGCGTCAAATATGCAGAAGCAAGTTAGAAATTGACGCCTGAGTGACGTTCCGGAGGCCACAGCGTCAAGGAAGCGTCAAATCTGCAGAAACCAGCAAGAAATTGACGCTTGAGTGACGTTCCGGAGTCCGCAGCGTCAAGGAAGCGTCAAATCTGCATAAGCAAGTTAAAAATTGACGCCTGAGTGACGTTCCGGAGGCTGCAGCGTCAAGAAACCATTCAGACAGGCAGCTGATGCTTCGAAAGATGCTTCGGGAACGGCCCCTCTACGGTATAAGGGATTCCCAGCTCTTCCAGCACAGACTTAAACGCCCTGATATATTTGTCATTTCTCAAAAGCTGCATGAAAGTGACGAAGATCCGGTCTTCCAGGGAAGTGATCTCAAGGACACAGTGTCCTTCCACAACGGCGGCGTAGGATTCGACGTAGTCCGCAACTTCACCCCAGTCCATGCGGCCGGTGTAGTTTACGAGGTAGGTGCCGTGCCGCGCGTCCTTGCCGGTGGAGGGATTGTTTTTCTGTATGAAATCCATCTTGTTCTTGAGGCCGGACACCTGATCCAGCTGTCCGAACAGCGAGTAGATCTCCCTGAGCTGGTGACTGCTCACCGTGGGATCTGTCTGCAGGATGATCTGCCCGCGGGTCATGGTGCCCAGCTTCTCCATATCCCATTTCAGCTGGTCTCTTTCATAATCGATGTACGCATGGGTCAAAATATCGCAGTGCGTGTTCGGAATTCCGAGTTCTGCCGTAGGACTGTGGGCAATCTCGCCTCCGATGACGGCTGCCTTCGCGGGCAGAACCCGGTCCAAAGCTTTCCCGGTGATCACAAGGAAGAGAGAGGCGACGCTGGCGTCATTGTCTCTGGCATACGCCATGATATCCTTCTGCTTGAAGCCGAAGACCCGGTAGTTGGAATACCTCGCAAAGGGGTTGTAGAGGCCGTTCATGTAGTCCTTGACCAAAGCTACAGGATTTTTGCTCTTGCTCGTGTAGATGGGCGGCTCATCCAGAAGCAGATCCAGAGACGGCTCGGCGGTCTCACCCGGCAGCAGCGGCTCACCCGGCTTGCGGATCCCGGGAGCATACGGCTCGACATGATAGGCGTCCTTCACGTACTGATAGACAGTCGTCATGAGCCAGGGGAAAGCGCCCCTTCCGCCGCAGAGGGAATGGCTGATATTGAAGAAAATATCCCGTCCGTCGACTTCGAGGAAGAGCAGATGCTCATTCACTTCATTTGAGCAGAAAAGCCTGGTCTTCTTAGCGAGAGGAAGCACGGCGACCCTCTTGAGATTGGGCCGCAGCACAAATCCGCCGTCCTCATCAACAGTGACCTTAACCGCAAAATACGGGTACCGCTTGATCGCAATATTTGCGGACACCCGGAGGATCTCGATGTTGACTGCTTCTTTCATAGTTACCTTGACTCTGATAGAGGAAGCGAAGCGCTTCTCGCCGTAATAGAGCCTGTAGGTGTCCATGCTGTATTTCATATCTTTTCTCCTTTCGCGGAGCGGAGTTTTCTTTTCTCGGAATAATCACTACAAGTCAACAATATATCACAAAAATTGGGTCGAGAGAAGCCTGCGCGCAGAGGTGAATCCTTGATTCTCAATCGATTTCGACCCCGCAATATTTGTAAATTACATAGCAAAATGTGTAAAATCTGACAACTTCAGAAATGTTATAACAGAATCAGAAAGAAAAAGGCCTTTTTACAAAGCAGATGCAGACGGATTCGTAATTTATTGTTTATCGGTTTCAGTCATTAAAACAGGAGGATGTCTTATGAAAAAGAGAGTAATTGCAGCCCTTATGGCAAGTGTGTTAGCAGTCTCAATGCTGGCAGGATGCGGAGGAGGTTCGAGCTCCTCGGGAAGTGCAGAAGCCGCACCGGAAGCTGAGGCTGCAGAGGATGCTGGCGGAGCAGAAGCAGCAGCTCCCTCAGCACAGCAGTAGCAATGATCATCGGCAAGAACCTGGCCCTCATGGTCAGCCCTCTGGTACCCGCAACCTTCCTTGCGATCGGTCTTACAGGTACAGAGCTCAGGCTGGGATGAGCCCGGACCGGATCAATTGGATTCCGCAGCTTCGTAGATCCCCGGCGCCCGCTCGACGAACAGGCTGATCAGCGTCTTGAGACCGGCGTGCAGGTAGAGCGATTTGCGGTACACCAGGCAGATCTGGCGCACGTCGATCTGATCCGTCATCTGTGGGTCCATGCGGAAATACCGCACGCCTTCCTGCGCGTGTCCCGGAAGGGAGTAGATCTCCGGAGCGAGCACTATGCCGAGCTGGCTCTTCACCAGGTCCAGCGCGGTGGAGATGTTGTTGCACACGAGCCGCGTCCGGGGGAAGAAGCCGGCAGACTCGTAGATCCGCCGGGACTGCGCCGCCAGGTTCTGCGGTTCGGTCTGCATAAAGAAGGGCATTTCGCCAAAACATTGAAGATCCACCACTTCATTCGTCACCTTCGACGGATCTGTTGTGATCATATGGGCTTCCGGGGAGATCTCCGGAAGCTTTTTTATGAAGGATTCCGGCACGGCAAGCACCAGGTGCTCCTGAGCCAGTAAGATATTCTGGTAGTTAAGTGTGTCCGGATGCGGCACGTCGATGATCAGGTCGAGTTTTTCCTCTTCCATGAGGGAGCGAAGCTGATAGGTGGGCCGCTCCTCGATGCGCAGCTCGCTCTTGGGAAACTGCGCGTAGAAGTCGGGAAGGATCGCCGGCAGCAGGATCGTGCTCCTGTGCGGGCTGATGCCCAGCCGGATCTGATGGCTGGTCTGCTCCTTGATATCATCGATCCTTGCACCCAGCTGCTCCCTGGAGTGCAGTGTGTTCAGCGCCCAGTCGTAGTAGATCTGCCCTGCGTAGGTCAGCGAGAGAGAGCCCCTGTTGCGCTCAAAGAGCACTACGCCCAGCTCCTTCTCCAGATTCTGGATACTCAGCGTCAGGGAGGGCTGGGAGATATAGAGCTTCTTCGCCGCCTTCGAGATACTTTTTTCCTGTGCGGTGGTCACAATGTATTGCAGTTGGTTCCAGTTCATTTTAAAATTCCTCTTTGGTGGGCGGCGGGCCTTCCTTAGGAGGGACCGGCTTGCGCTTTTGACGGGGCAATATGCGAATATAGTTTTAAACTATGTTAAACTAAGAAAATTATATATTATACAAATAATCATTACAATGATATGGTAGAGAAAAGGTAGGATGTTGTGATCGGGAAATCAGCGCTCCTGACGAGCGCACAGATACACACTATTTTGACTTTCAGACAGGGAGTTCGGGATGGACAATATCAAAAAAGGACTTTCCATATTTGCTTTCTTCTTCAAGATCGGCTGCTTCACCTTCGGCGGGGGCTGGGCGATCCTGGCGCAGATGGAGCAGGAATTTGTAAATAAGAGGCAGATCATCACCAAGGATGAGCTGCTGGAGATGGTGGCCGTCGGCAAGTCGGCGCCCGGCATCATGATCACCAATATCAGCCTTCTGTTCGGCTATCACGTGGCCGGCGTCTTCGGCGGGATCTGCGCGGTGGTCGGCATCACAACCCCGGCGATCATTATTTTGTCGATCGTCACACTGTTCTATAACTCATTCAAGGATAACTACTGGGTGCATGCGGCCCTGACCGGCATCCGCGCGGCAGTCGTGCCGATCATCGGAAGCGCCGCCCTCTCCCTGGGCAAAGACGCGCTCAAGACGCCTCCGGCAGTCGTCATCTGCCTCACCGCGTTCTGCCTGTCTCTCTTTGTGGGCGTCAGCAACATCCTGCTGGTCCTGGCGGGCATCGTCGGAGCCCTCGCATGGTGGTCCGTCGAAAATGTCAAAAAAGCGAGAGCCGCAGCGAACAAGGACAAAAAGCAGGCGGAACCGGTCGCAGGACAGCAGTAAGAGGAGGAGGCAGTGAACCCCGGGTCAACCGGAATGTAGTCATCAGGAGTGAACAGGATCTATGATCTATATCGAGTTGTTTTTATCATTTGTGAAAATAGGCTTCACCAGCTTCGGCGGCATGTCGATGATCCCGCTGATCCTGGACGAGATGTCCTCCCACGGCTGGATGACAGCGGAGGATCTGTCCAACCTTGTGGCCATCGCCGAGATGACGCCCGGACCGCTGGGCATCAACTGTGCGACCTTCACGGGAACGCAGACCGCGGGCTTTCTCGGAGGCATTGTGGCAGTGCTGGGCGTCCTGACGCCGGCCTTTACACTGACGATGCTGATCGCCATCTTCTTCGAGAAGTTCAAGGAGAGCAGCGTGATGCGGCGCATCATGTCTGTCGTGAAACCGATCTGCATCGCCATGATCCTGAGCGTGATCGTGACACTGAGTTCGACAACATATTTTGTGAATTCGGTTATTCAACCATTTTCCATTGGCATTGCCGCTTTAATGCTGTATCTTCTTATTAGGAGAAAGTGGTCGGTGCCTGTCGTGATCATCAGTTCGGCAATGCTGGGTGTGGTTTTTTATGGCGTGTTGCCGATGGTTAGAGGGTAAAATAGCCGTAGCAGCGGTTGTCTGATCGGCAGGTAAGAGGGGTAAATGATTAAAAAAGCAGAATGGATCGGAAGATGCGCGTGGATCGCTCTCATTGAGGAGGTGAACACCAGTCCCAAGCCCGGGCTTGTGGACCTGTATTCCAATGGCGCGCACACAGACATGGACGCAGAGACTTTCAGACGCAGCGCAGACGCACTGCGTCCTTTTTTTGTAAAAATGGCGGAGGAAGGTCTGACTTTTGACGGAACTGCGGAAGAGCTTTTCATGGGGCTTCGCATCGTCGGTATGGATGCCGAGCGGGCGATGTACGCGGCGACCGGCGGCGTTAACACGCACAAGGGGATCATCTTCACCTTCGGGATCTTCTGCGCGGCGGCCGGACGGTGCCTTCGGGAGAACCACCGCATTACCGCGACAAATCTCCTGGGCATTGAGCAGGCCATGACTGTTAGGATCCTGACAGCAGAACTCGAAAAGCTAAAAGGCATCACCGGTGTAACCGAACTATCCACCCACGGCGAGCGGAATCTTCGGCGCTACGGGACTGCGGGCTGCCGCGGCGAAGCCATCGAGGGCTATCCAGGCGTATTCGGGATCGCGCTGCCGGTCCTGCGGGAAGGGATCCGCCGCAGGCGCGAGTGGAACTCCATCAAGCTCCAGGCGCTGCTGACGCTCATGGCAAACACAGAAGATTCCAACATCCTCTCGAGGCAAAACCCCGCTGTCCTCCGGGACGTCCAGCAGGAAATGCAGGAATTCCTCCGCTATGGCGGCGCCTACCGCAAAGACGCCATAAAGCTCCTCGAGGAAATGGACGGGGACTACACCCGCCGCAACATCAGCGCCGGCGGATGCGCGGACCTTCTGGCGACGGCGATCTTCATTCTGGAGTTGGAGAGAGGAGCCGGAGTAGACGTGATGCTTGTGAAGGGGTGAGTTGGCCCCGGCCTGGTGTCACCCCCCGGAGGTGACAGGTCCCCGGCCTGCTGTCACCTTCTGCCAACATATCTCAGAACATCCCTCTTAAACATGATAGAATAATAATATAAACGAAAAACCAACAAATCATATGTATCCTGTATAGAGATCAGAGGATGCCTTGAAAGACATACCCGGCGTCAGGCAGTGAATAAGTTTGTGGGAGAAAGGTTATGAAAAGATTCACAGCAGTTCTGTTAGCAATAATGGTGGCAATATCGGCCTGTGCCGCGCCCGCGGGCAACAGCGGCAGCGATAACAGCGCCGGCAGCGAAGCAAACGGAAGCGGAGACGCTTCGGAAGGCTCCACGCAGGAGGAGAGCGCCGCTGAACTCCAGCTAGAGATCGACGAAGGATTTGTCTCTTCGGAGGAGAGCGGGGAAGCCTATGAGGCGGAAGCCGCCGCGCAGGAGGAGGCCGCAGAAGAAACATCCGTACAGGAGGAAGAGACTGCTGAGCTTTACGAAGAAGAGGAAGCTCTGTCCAACCTTGTCATCCTGGAAGAGGGAGAAGAGAGTTACAGGTCAGCCGCGAACCGCAAAAAGACAAAGGTCACGGATGCGGTATCTTCGACGCTGCGGGCCGCCGGGAAGGGCGGGGAGGACACCGGGGCGAACGTCTCTCAGAAGAAAGACTATACCGTTATGGTCTATATTGTGGGCTCCAACCTTGAGAGCCGCTACGGCGCGGCGACCAATGATATCGCGGAGATGCGGCAGGCTGGACTGGACTATGAGAAGAATAATCTTCTGGTGTATACAGGCGGCAGTAAGCGCTGGGTGAGCGACATCCCCAGCACCAGCAACAACGTGCTGGATCTGTCAAAAGATAGGACGGAGGGCACTTTAGCAAACAACGAGGAGAGGATCGTTGCCAGTACAGAGAAAAGTGCGGACATGGGGATCTCGCAGACGCTTTCGGAGTTTATCAATTACTGCACGACGTATTATCCCGCGGAGCACTACGGACTGGTTCTGTGGGACCACGGCGGCGGCCCGCTGTGGGGATACGGGAGCGACGAGCTTTTTAAGAATGACAGCCTTCTTCTGGAGGAGCTGCGAAGCGCGATGGACGCCACTGTATTCGGACAGGGTCAGGCCGGACAGCAGGGCCAGAGCGGGCAGGCGCCCAGACTCGACTGGGTGGGCTTTGACGCCTGCCTGATGGGAGGGCTGGAGAACGCGAAGCTTTGGAAAGACTATGCAGGCTATCTGGTCGGATCGGAGGAACTTGAGCCCGGCAGAGGGTGGGACTATACCTTTTTGAATATTTTGAATGAGACCAGTGACGCGAAAGAGGTCGTCAGCGGGATCGTGGACGCTTACGGAAGATATTATGAGGAGAACCGGTCGCAGTTCTTCAATCCGGATGTGACTCTGTCGGCGCTGGATCTGGCAAAGACGGATGAGGTGGTCGAAGCGGCGGATGATCTGTTTGCCGCCATGAGCGCGGATATTGAAAAGGGCAGGTATGCGCTGCTCAACCGGGCGAGGAGCAGAGCCAAGGCTTTTGGGCTGAGTGCGTCGGATTCCAGGGCGGAGGCCTATGACCTGGTCGACCTGCGGGATTTTGCGGCGAAGATGCAGGACATGTTCCCGGAGGAGAGCAGTAAGCTCGCGGAAGCAGTCGACGGGATGGTGGTGCGTTCCGCCACCAATGTAGAAGGGGCAGGAGGCGTCTCCATTTATATGCCCGGTGACAACAGGGAACTGTATGAAGTGGCGCAGGAGCTCTATCCGGATGATGAACAGCTCTCCGGTGAGTACGAGGAATTTGTAAGTGCTTATACGGACGCGTGGTTTGCCGGAAGCGATACGGACTGGACGCTGGCCGCGCCGCAGAAAGAAAACGGAGAGTGGACGCTTCAGCTGACGCCGGAGCAGGCGCAGAATGCTTCGGAATTCAGTTATACGGTTTTGTACAGGAACAGCTGGGGAGATTATCAGATCGCAACCTGTAATGTCAGGATAGAAGCGGATGAAAACAATGTTTTGCATGTCCCGGAGGATCCGCTTCTTCTGACGGCGGAGACGGATCTGCAGGAGTCGCCGAAACCCTGGTCCTCTTACCAGGTGTCAGACAGCGACGGCGAGAGTGTTTACAAGACGGCCGGAACGCTCCTGACGAGCGGGCACGAATTCAGCGACTCTGACGAAAGCATAGATGAGGAAGTAAACATATCTGTCAAAAACGTGAACGGCGAACGGGAAACGACGATCCTGGACGTCATCTCGGCGTCGGGGGGAGTGTCGTCCAGCGGTAAAGGTTCCATCGATGTGTCAGGATTTATGTCGATCGTCGATATCGGAGGAGATACAATCTGCCCCGTCAGAGATGAAAGCGGGCTGATGAGGCCTTATTCGGAGTGGGAATACAAGGGATACTATTATCACCAGCTGGCCATCGATGACTCTTTCCGGTTCTTCATGAAACCGGCCTCTGAGTTTGAGGTCTATTGTGTCTGTCAGGTGACGGTCCGGGATGTCAACGGAAACCTGCACGGGTCGGAGATCATGAATCTGGATCTGTACAAGAAAGCAGAGTATACGGAGACAGAGACAGAAAAGGGGACGCTGTATTTTGACATAAAAGAGGACCATGCGGAACTGAAAGGCTATGATGGAACGGACAGTTCGGTCACAGTGCCGGATGCCGTGGAAGGAAAGCCGGTGACAGTGATCGGAAAAAGCGCTTTTTCGGGAGAAAAAACGATCAGCTCCATTACACTTCCGGACAGTGTCACCGAGATCGGAAAAAGTGCCTTTTACGGAACGGCGCAGCTGAAACAGATCTATATGCCGGAGGAGCTCATGACGATCGGAATGATGGCCTTTTGTGAATCAGGCGTCGAGGAGATCAGTCTTCCGCGGGGACTTGAGAGGATCGGCAGGGCGGCGTTTTTCCAAAGCAGGATCAGGAAGGTGGAGATCCCGGATTCGGTGCGGGACATCGGGGGAGCTCCGTTTGCTAAGTGTGGTTATCTGGAAGAGATCACAGTAAGCGAAGGCAATCCGAACTACAAGGCCGTGGACGGCGTTCTATATACGAAGGATGGCACAGGCCTGATCCAGTATCCTGCAGGGAAAACGAATGCGGAATATACCGTGGTGGATGGGACGGAGGAGATCGGCTACGGCGCTTTTGCGAGCTCGAAGCTGACGAAAGTGAATTTTCCTGAAACCCTGATCCGGATCGATAACGACGCGTTTTTCGAGAGTTGCCGGCTTGAACAGCTGGAACTGCCGGATTCTCTGCAGAGGATCGGGAGTATGGCTTTTGGCAGAGACAGAAAATCGGAAAGCTCAAATGAGGGAAGTTTCATTGAGAGTGTCCGGATCGGGCCAAACGTGAGCTCAATCGGAGATGACGCGTTTACAGCGCTTAAGATCGGTGCCCTTGAAGTTGACGGTGCAAATGAGGTGTACAGCTCTCTGGGCGGTTTTATCACGAATAAGGCCGGAGATATGATCCAGACGGTACCGATGGGAATGGAAGAGGCGGTGACAGTTCCTGACGGGATCACGACGCTGCAGAGCGGCCTGTTTACGAACCTAGATGCGAAGACAGAATTCTATATTCCGGACAGTGTTTTCCGCTTTTCCGAGGATGTCTTTCCTTATGGCTATGAAACCAATAAGACGACAGGAAAGTGGGGGAAAGTGTATCGCTGTACGCTGCACTGCTCTGAAAACTCCGCGGCCTGGCAATATGCGGCAAAATATAGCATTTCGCATGACAGTGAGACAGATCTGGGGGCACTGGAATTTGAATCGGTGACAGAAGAAGGGGAGTACGGCACATGGTACTGGAGGGTGTTCAGTGATCATGCCGAGCTATATGCATTTAAAGTAAATGAGGATAACCAGTCAGATACTCTTGAGATCCCTTCTGAGTTCAGGGGACTTCCGGTGACTGCCCTGCGCTCTGACAAGGAAGCAAACGATGCGCAGCTTAATTACGGCTGGAGCTCCCGGTTATCTATACCGGAAACGGTAACGGATATCAATCAGGAGTTTTTCCAGGGACAATCTTTGATCGAAGAGATCGTGGTATCCCCGGATAATCCCGCTTACAAAAGCGTGGAAGGGGTGCTGTTTACCAAAGACGGAGAAACGCTGGTCCGTTATCCGGGCAAAAAGGAAGGCGCGCAGTATCTGATCCCGGACGGGGTGGAGACTCTTGGTGAAAAAGCTTTTGCATTTAACTATTCTATTGAAAAGATAACAATGCCTTCCTCGCTCCGGGTGATCTCGGACAATTGCTTTTTTGGCTGTAATAACCTCACGGAGGTCACATTTAACAAAGGGCTCAAAGAGATCGGCATGATGGCCTTCGCTTATGTGCCTGTTGAAAATGTACTGCTGCCGTCCACTGTGGAGTGGATCGGCACCGGCGCATTTACGCTCTATGAAAATTTCGGTGAGATCGTGCTCCCTGAGAAGCTTAAAAGCGCCGGGATATCCGCTTTTGAGGCGGAGTACGGGAAAACATTCACGCAGAAAGTGATCCGGATCCCCGCAAAGTTTAAGATCGAGTTTGCATTCCTTGACGGCGTCCTCTTCGAGCGCTATGAGGTCGATCCCGACAGCGACTATTATAAAGAATGGGAGGGGATCGTCATGAGTAAAGACGGAAGAGAACTTGTATCTGTTCCGACCTTGCGGGAAGGGGAGCTGATCGTTTCCGAAGGCACACAGGCGATCAATTATTACGCGCTGAACGGATGCGACCGCATTACGGACATCTTTCTGCCGGACACAGTGCTGGATTTCGGAAACATTTACGCGAAGGACAGCAAGACCGGTGAGTATAAGTATGTGATCCATTGCCGCGAGGGCTCAGAGGTGCAGAGAAAACTTGATGCTATAGACATGCCCTGGGTGCCGACAAGTTGACAATTGTCAAAGTTAGGGTTTACAAACCAAAGGGAGGTTGAATATACTTGAATATACGGTATTTGGCAGATACGCAGGAATAGGGAGGCATACTGACCCGGTCCGGCGCATCGCTTTGCCGCAATTGAGATTTTACAACATTCATATACAGTTAGGGAGACAACATAATGCTGGAACTGAAAAATATTACTTTTGACGTCCAGGAGGGGGCACAGGAGATCGGCATCATCCGCGATGTCAGCTTCACGATCCCGGACAACAAATTCGTAGTCATCACCGGTCCCAACGGCGGCGGCAAATCCACACTGGCGAGACTGATCGCCGGCATTGAGAAGCCCACCGGCGGACAGATCCTGCTCGACGGCGAAGATATCACGCAGAAATCCATCACGGAACGCGCGCGCATGGGCATCTCCTATGCGATGCAGCAGCCCGTCCGCTTCAAGGGCATCCAGGTCCTGGACCTGCTCCGCCTTGCGTCCGGCAAGGGCATCAAAGTGACAGTCGCCGAGGCCTGCCAGTACCTTTCCAGGGTCGGCCTCTGCGCCAAGGATTACATCATGCGCGAAGTGAATTCAAGCCTTTCCGGCGGCGAGCTCAAGAGGATTGAGATCGCGACGGTCCTGGCCCGCGGCACGAAGCTCTCCGTCTTCGACGAGCCTGAGGCGGGTATCGACCTCTGGAGCTTCCAGAACCTGATCCAGGTCTTCGAGCAGATGAGAGATTCCATTAAGGACAGCTCTATTTTGATCATTTCCCACCAGGAGAGGATCCTGGAGATCGCGGACGAGATCATCGTAGTAGCTGATGGAAAGATCGACCGCCAGGGTCCCCGCGATGAGATCCTGCCTTCCCTGATCGGAACGACTTCCGCAGTGGGCGCCTGTGTGCCCATGGGAGGCAGGCCGGTACCTGTACCGCCTGTCCCCACTGACGCGAACGGCAATCCGATCCCCAAGAGCCGGATGAAAGGAGGAGAAGCCTGATGGAATTCAAGAAAATGGATGAGATCCAGAAGAGGATCCTCATGGAAGTAGCGGGCCTCCACACAGTGCCTGAGGGAGCCTTCAATATCAGAAGCGACGGCGAGCTGGCGGGCCGTTCCAGTTCCGCCAACATCGAGATCGTCTCCAAGGAGGACGGCTCCGGTATCGATATCCACATTAAGCCCGGCACGAAGAACGAGAGTGTCCACATTCCCGTCATCATGAGCAAGAGCGGACTGCACGATGTGGTCTACAACGACTTCTACGTAGGCGAGGACTGCGACGTTGTCATCGTCGCCGGCTGCGGCATCAGCAACTGCGGCGCCGGGGACTCCGAACACGACGGCATCCACCGCTTCTACGTCGGCAAAAATTCGAAGGTCCAGTACGTCGAGAAGCACTACGGAGAAGGCGACGGGACCGGCAAGAGGATCCTCAACCCGGTCACCGAGGTCTACCTCGAGGAAGGCAGTTACGTGGAGATGGAGATGGTCCAGATCAAGGGCGTCGACTCCACAGACAGAAGCACCGTTGCCAAAGTAGCGAAAGATGCCAGCCTCGTCGTCAAGGAGCGTCTGATGACCCACGGCGAGCAGTACGCGGCCAGCGCATATCTCGTAGACCTCGACGGAGACGGCTCCAGCGCGGACATCGTTTCCCGCTCCGTGGCGAGAGATAAGTCCTATCAGAAGCTTGACCTGCGCATCAACGGCAACGCGGCCTGCAGCGGCCACACTGAGTGTGACTCCATCATCATGGATGAGGGACGCATCCTCGCTGTACCGCAGCTCGAGGCGAACTGCACGGACTCCGCATTGATCCACGAGGCGGCCATCGGCAAGATCGCCGGCGAGCAGCTGATCAAGCTCATGACCCTGGGCCTCACGGAACAGGAAGCTGAGGAGCAGATCGTTAACGGATTCCTAAAATAATTGAAATTTGTATAAAATTGTGCTGCCGCATTGTGCGGCAGCCTTTTTTATTGTGTAAGATGACAGGAAAATTACTGCCTTTATATAAAAAATGTAGAAGAATATTCAAATAAGACCGAAGAAAATTCAATGTTTTGTCAAAATCAAAGTGTCTATAATGCTAAATGTAACAAGCGCGGAATGACCGCGCGCAACCTATAACATTATTCGCAGGAGGATGAATATGTTTAAGAAAGTTATTGCTATCATGACAGCATCCGTTATCGCAGCTTCCATGCTGGTAGGCTGTGGCGGAAGCACAAGCGCAAGCTCTTCCGAGCCCGCAGCAGAAGAGACTGCAGCAGAAGACGCAGCAGCAGATGCAGCAGCTGCAACAGACGGCGATCTTGCAAGCAAGAGAGTAGGCGTCTGCATTTATCAGTTCAATGACAACTTCATGACTCTGTACAGAACCGAGCTTGAGAGATATCTCATCGAGCAGGGCTTTGCAAAAGAGAACATCACGATCGTTGACGGCGCTAATGATCAGGCGACACAGTCCGGACAGATCGACAGCTTCATCGCTGACAAGGTAGATGTCCTGATCATCAATCCTGTTAACTCTTCTTCCGCTGAGACAATTACCGATAAGGTCGTTGCAGCGAACATCCCGCTGGTTTACATCAACCGTGAGCCCAGTGAAGATGAGCAGAAGAGATGGGAAGAGAACAACTGGAACGTTTGCTATGTAGGCTGCGACGCTCGTCAGTCCGGCACATTCCAGGGCGAGATCATCGCTGACCTCGGTCTCGACGCTATTGACTTCAACAAGAACGGCAAAATCGATTACATCATGATCGAGGGTGACCCCGAGAACGTTGATGCTCAGTATCGTACAGAGTTCTCCGTAAAGGCTCTGACAGATGCAGGCTTCGAAGTAAACTGCCTGGATGATCAGGTTGGTATGTGGGATCAGGCTAAGGGCGGCGAGCTCGTAGCTAACGCTCTTACACAGCACGGCAACGACATCGAAGTTGTCTTCTGCAACAACGACGCTATGGCTCTTGGCGCTCGCCAGTCCATTCAGAACGCTGGCCGTACAGTCGGCAAAGACATCTATCTGGTAGGCGTTGACGCCCTGACAGAAGTTGTCGGATATGTTATCTCCGGCGAGATCACCGGCACAGTCTTCAACGACCACTTCGCACAGGCTGATGGCGCAGCTGATGCAGCTATCAACTATCTGAAGGGCGCAGGCAATGAGCACAACATCCAGTGCAACTACACAAAGGTTACAAAGGATAACGCTCAGGAGATCCTTGACAAACTGCAGTAATTAAAAACTGACTGGAAATTTGTTCACAGTATATTTCGACAGGTGCGGCGTGCCGCCGCACCTGTCTCTCTTTAGCGATTAAACCATCCTGCCTGTTTCGCTGCGAAACGGCAGGATAACTGAAAAGGAGATTGGCATGGCAGAATATTTTCTTGAATTGAAAGGCGTATCCAAGTCTTTTCCCGGCGTTAAGGCCCTGGATAACGTGTCACTTTCGGTCCGTCCGGGTACTGTCCATGCACTGATGGGGGAAAATGGAGCAGGTAAATCCACTTTGATGAAATGCCTTTTCGGCATTTACAAGATGGATGCCGGTGAAGTTTATATCAACGGCGAAAAAGTGACCATCAATAATCCTGATGAAGCCATGAAAATGGGTATTGCCATGGTGCATCAGGAACTTCAGCCAGTCCTTCCCAGAAGTGTTGCTGAGAATATGTATCTCGGCAGATTCCCTACCCACAATTATGGCCCGTTAAAGGTCATCGACCATAAAAAGATGTATGAGGATACTGCCTACTGGCTCAAACAGGTAGGTATGGATTTTGACCCCAAGGCGCCTCTGTCCTCGCTTTCTATCGGGCAGATGCAGTCGATCGAGATCGCAAAGGCAGTATCTCACGAGGCGAAGGTCATTATCTTCGACGAGCCCACATCCTCTCTTTCGGAAAAGGAAGTAGAAGTTCTGTTCCGTATCATGAACGATCTTCGTGATAAGGGCGTAGCTATGATCTATATTTCGCATAAGATGGACGAGATCAAGAGGATCTCCGATGATATCACCATCATGCGAGATGGTACTTATGTAGGCACATGGCCGTCGGCTGAGATGACAACCGACCAGATCATCGCAAGGATGGTCGGCCGTGAACTTACAAATGTCTATCCTGCGCACCCCTGCCAGCCCGGCGAAGTGATCCTGGAGACAAAGAATGTTTGTTCCATCCACGAGAAATCTTTCCAGGATTGCACCTTTAATATCCGCAAGGGCGAGATCGTCGGCTTCGGCGGTCTGGTCGGCGCTCAACGTACCGAGCTTATGGAAGCGATCTTCGGTATGCGCGGGATCAAGTCCGGTGAAGTTTATGTCCATGGAAACAAGGTAGATACCAAGACGCCCCGCAAGGCCATGAATGCCGGTATCGGTCTGATCACAGAAGACAGACGTGGAAACGGTATTCTGGGTTGCCTTTCTATCAAGGACAACACAGGTATTTCTATTTATGATAAACATCTGAAGTTCGGCTTTGTTCTGAACCATCCTGAGATCAATGCGATCGTAGATGACAGTATTAAGAAACTGTCCATTAAGACACCGAATGCACAAGAACATATCGCTAACCTGTCTGGTGGTAACCAGCAGAAGGTCATCATTGCAAGATGGCTGGCCAATGACCCTGACGTCCTGATCATGGACGAGCCTACACGAGGCATCGACGTCGGTGCCAAGCACGAGATCTATGAGATCATGGTACAGCTGCAGCAGCAGGGCAAAGCGATCATCATGATATCGTCAGAAATGGCGGAACTGCTCGGCATGTCCGACAGGATCTATGTCATGTGCAACGGCCATATTCGCGGCGAGATCACGGATCCTGCAGAAATGACGCAGGAGAAGGTCATGAGTTACGCCACCATGTTCTGATCGGCATAGCGCCAATGAATATGATTCAATGCATTGACACAGGTCAGATGCTCTTATAATCGGAGGATACTAATGAATAAAAAAGCTTTTAATTTGAAGGATTTCCTGATCAATTACGGTGTTATCCTGATCATCGTTGTCCTGGTTGTGTTTACGGGAATCAAATCTCCTAACTTCCTGTCCCAGTCCAACCTTGTTAACCTGCTTCTGAACATGTCTGCCCGTCTGGTCATCGCGCTCGGCATTGCCGGCTGCGTTATCACTGCCGGCTGCGACCTGTCAGCAGGTCGTATCATCGGTCTGGGCGGCTGTCTGGCAGGTATCCTGCTTCAGAAGGCAGATTATGCCGGACGTTTTATCCAAGGCGGAAAGCCTATGAACATCTTCCTCGCTGCTATCGTAGTTATGCTCGTATGCGCATGCTTCGGAACAGTGACCGGCTCCTTTATCGCCTTCCTGAGCGTACCGCCTTTCATCTCCACTCTGGCTATGATGGAGATTGTCTATGGTCTTAACCTGATCGTTACCAATGCCACCCCTCTGGGCGGCTATGTCTCTGAGTACACGAACCTTGCATCAGGAAGATTCCTGATGATCCCTTACCTTGTATGGATCGCCATCATCATCGGTGCCATTTCCTGGTTCATCTTTAACATGACCCGTCACGGCAAATATATGTATGCTATCGGCGCAAACCCTCAGGCAGCAGAAGTTGCCGGTGTTCCGGTTAAGCTGACAATGGTCATGATCTATGCTAAGGCAGCTGCATTCTACGGCCTCGCAGGCTTCATGCTGGGCGCTAAGTCCGGCGGCGCTTCCGTTAACCTTGGTCTTGGTTATGAGATGGAAGCTATCGCAGCTTGTACGATCGGCGGCGTCTCCGTTACCGGCGGACGTGGTAAGGTTTCATCCGCGGTCATCGGTGTTACAGTCTTCGAATTCCTGAAGGCAGCGCTGCAGTTCCTGGGCGTCAATGCGAACGCGCAGTGGGTTGCTCTTGGTATCATCATCTACATCGCGATCTCTCTGGATATCAGAAAGTACGTTGCAAAGAAGTAATTCTTTTGGCGTTAACTTGCGCGAGGGACATGAGCCCCTCCTGCAAAGTCCGTTGCATAAACGGGGAAGAAAGAAACAAAAAAAGGAGACGGCGCATTGCCGTCTCCTTTTTTGCTGTTTAAGTCAGTTCCCAATTTCATTGCGGCGGTACCCGCAAACGTTGTATGATAGTTAATGATCAGCATTTGGTCAGCAAGTGTCTGAAAGAAACATTATGAAACGCCAAAAAGGAGAATTTTTTATGTTTGAACAGTTCATGGACAAGGCCCTGATCCCGACTCTGATCGGGCTGGTGGCGCTCTATTTTGCATACCGGGTGATGGTCCTCAAGGACACGAAGTCGATCCGGGGGAAGAATAAGCCGGAACCGCAGGATAAGGAAGGATACTGCAGGGATTCGGGAAGGCTGCTTATCTTTTTTGCCATTGGCACTTTCCTGATGGGCGTTCTGGAGACGATCAATCCGCTGATCGCGTTTGTGCAGATCGTCATCTGGATCGTGGTCATGGTCGTGCTCTGGAGAAAGATCAATGATATTTACTATTGAGTGAAGGTGGCAGGAAAATGAGCAAATACTCAGTTCTTCTGGTGGATGACGAAGAAGAGGTCATCCAGGTAATGTTGAAGAAGATCGATTGGGAGGGCATCGGCTTCCAGGTCATGGGTTATGCGCACAACGGGATCGAGGCGCTGGATCTGGCGGAACAGGAAGCGCCGGATGTGGTGCTGACGGACATCAAGATGCCTTATATGGACGGCCTTGAGCTGGCGCACAATCTCAAGATCATGTATCCGACTGTCAGGATCCTGATCTTCTCCGGTTTTGATGAATTTGAATACGCCAAGGAGGCGATCCGCCTTGAGGTGGAGGAGTATGTCCTAAAGCCGGTGGACGCCGATGAGCTGCGCAGGATCTTCACGAGGATCAAGGCTTCTCTGGACCAGGAGATGGATGAGAAAAGAAACGTGCAGAAGCTTCGGGATTATTACATGGAGAGTCTGCCGCTCCTGCAGGAGAACTTTTACTCCACGCTGGTGGAGGGAAATGTGAAAGAGAGCGATATACCGCGGTTTCTCTCGGACTACCAGATCGAGATGGACAGCCCCATGTATACGGCAGTCGTGATCCACACCAGTACCACGCAGCTGCCTGAGGGGATCAGCGCGGTGCTCCTGTCGGAGTCCGTGCGGCGTCTGGCCAAAGAGAGACTGGCTCCCAAGTGGAACGCCAAAATGTTTCCCCATGAGGGAAATGTGGTCATGCTTGTTCTGTGCAGGTCGCAGGAGGATGTTATGCGAATCACCGATGACGCGGAGGCTTTCTGCAGGCTGGCCAGGCATGTCAGCCAGGCGGTTGTGACGATCGGCATCGGAAAAGCGTGCACACTGATCTCGGAGATCCCCGAGTCCTATCAGGGAGCCAGAGAGGCGGTCTCTTACCGCTCGATCTACGGTTCCGGAAGGGCGATCAATATTGGCGAGATCGCACCCGGAGAGGAGCGGAATGGAGACAATACGCAGAAGAAACTCCACGCGCTGTTCAAGGCAGTCAAGATGAGCACGCCCGAAGAGGTGAAGAGGGAAGCGGAAGCTTACGTGGATGAGATGGCCGGAAGCGGCGTCTCCCTGAGTATGCACAGATTTATGGTGATGGAGCTTGTCAGCTCTCTCTACCGGTTTGCGATCAGCAACCGTGTCGACACGGAGCCGGTCTTTGGCGAGGATGAGAGCCTGTTTCGCAATGTCACCAACATGGACTCCGCGCAGCTTAAGGACTGGCTCTGCAGAGTATCCCTCATGATGCAGAAGCAGCTTCGGAGCAACCGGGCGGACGGCGCGCAGACCTTTGTCACGAGGGCGATCGACTATATACATGACAATTACGGGGACCAGGAGCTCACGATCGATAAGATCTGCGGGATCCTGGGTGTCAGTGCGGCGTATTTCTCTACCACGTTCAAAAAAGAGACGGGCAAGACCTTCATCGCCTATCTCACAGATTACCGCATGGAGCAGGCTGTGCAGAGACTGGTCGAAAATGATGACAAGACCTATGTGATCGCTGCGCAGGTGGGATACGCGGATCCTGCGTATTTCAGTTACGTGTTTAAGAAGAAATTCGGCGTCTCGCCGTCCAAATACCGCTCGGAGAGAAGATAAGAGGCAGGTACTGCGGCCCGGATATGTAATGTTTACAGTGGGTGAGAGTATTGGAAGAGAACGGAAAGAATCCGGAAGTGAATAGGGACCGAAGATCCGATTGGAAGAGCCGGATGGAAGAGAGAGCAGGCGGACTGGGGATCCAGTTTACCGTCCTGGTCTCCTTTACTGTCGTTTCCGTTCTTTTTATCCTGCTGCTGGGATTTTCGCTGTATCAGAGATTTATGATGCGCACACGGGTAATGATGACGGAGAGCACGGAGCAGCTGATGTCCCAGACGGAGGCCAACTTCGAGGACTACCTGACCAGCATGCGCAGAGTCAGCGATGCCATGTATTACGACGCCATCAAGGACAAGGACCTCGCGAGGGACAGCCTGGACAGCGAGATGTCCCTGTTGTACGAGGCGAATAAGGACTCCCTGATCAGCTTTGCGGTCTTTAAGAGGGACGGAAGCCTGGTCAGCGCTACGCCCGTTTCCACGCTGAAGGAAGGAATGGACGTGCGGGTGGAGCCCTGGTTCGATCTTGCGCTGAACAAACCGGAGAACCTGCATTTCTCAACGCCCCATGTGCAGAATATTTTTGATGCCTCGTCTCTTCGATATTATTGGGTCATTTCGCTGAGCCGGATCGTGGAACTGACCTACAGCGGCGTTCCTGTCCGCGGTGTTCTGCTCGTCGATATGAATTACAGTACCATCGAGCAGATGATGGACCGGGTCAATAAGAGTAATTCTTATCAGTATTTTTACCTCTGCGACGGCAGCGGTGAGCTGATCTATCACCCCAGGATGATCCAGATTGGGGCCGGCAAATATGCGGAGAACAACCTCCAGGCATCCGATTATGAAGACGGCGTTCACGAAGAGATCTTTGAAGGGGAGCGCAGAGTAGTCATCGTTAAGACCATCAGCTATACGGGCTGGAAACTGGTAGGCGTGATCCCTATGAGCGGGTTCAAGTTAGGTTCTGTAAGTACGCAGTATTTCACTATTTTGGTACTTCTGACAGCAATACTGGCGCTGCTGCTCATCAACCGCCTTGTGACGAACCGGATCACGAGCCCGATCCTGCGCCTCAACCGCTCTATTCAAAATATGGAGGGCGGCAGGGTAGACCCCGAGAGCGTCTATATCGGAGGGCCCGCGGAGATCGAGCACCTGGGCCGAAGCCTGCAGGGGAGCTTCCGGCAGGTCAACACGCTGATGGACGACGTCGTCCGCGAGCAGGAGGAGCGCCGCAGGAGCGAGCTGGACGCGCTGCAGTCGCAGATCAACCCGCATTTCCTCTACAACACGCTGGATTCCATCGTCTGGATGATCGAGGGCGAGAGGAACGCGGATGCGGTCTTTATGGTCACGCAGCTGGCCAGCCTTTTCAGAGTCAGCTTGAGCAAGGGAAGGACCGTGATCAGCATCAGGGACGAGCTGGTCCACGCCCGCAATTATATGAATATCCAGAAGGTCCGGTATAAAGAGGCCTTCGAGATCAGCTGGGATATTGACGAGGAGATCGAGAATTACTGTACGGTGAAGCTGATCGTGCAGCCGATCCTGGAAAACGCGCTTTACTACGGCATCGACGCGCTCGGAGACGAGGGCGAGATCATTGTCACCGGAAGAAAAGAGGGAGACGATATTTTCATCAGTGTCAGCGACAACGGCCTGGGAATGCCGCCGGAGAAGGTCGCGCAGCTCCTGGAGGATGAGGAGCACGAGGAGCGCGAGAAAAAGCACGGTTCCGGTGTGGGCCTGATCAATGTCCACAAGAGGATCATGCTCCGGTTCGGGCCCCAGTACGGGCTTAAGATCGAGAGTGAGCCGGACGAGGGAACAACTGTGACGATCCATCTGCCGGCTGTGCCCTATACAGAGCAGAACCGACGCGCGCTTGAACACGGTACCTGGAATGGGGAGGTGCAGCATGAAGAGAAGAAATAAGGCTTTCGCTGCGCTCGTCCTGTTTTTGGGAGCCATGATCGTGCTGGTGACTGTGCTCATGATCAGGGAGAGCGGAACCACGGATAAGCCTAGTCAGATCCATGTGATCATCGACAACAGCAGCGACAATCGCTGGGTACAGTTCATCGCGGGAATGCAGCAGGCGGCGGAGGACCAGGGGGTCAATCTGATAGTCATGCCCACCGGCAAACTGGAAGGGCTTTCGGAGCAGGAATCGCTCATTGAGAGGGCCATTTCGGAAGGCACGGACGGGGTGATCATCCAGCTGTTCGCCAGTACGGATGCGGCGAGCACGCTGGAGTCCCTCAGCAGCCGCACGGATATAGAGATCGTGGATGAGGACGACTACGAGGTCATGAGTAACGTCGTGGGAGTCGTGAGTCCTGATCACAATGCGGTCGGAGAGACGATCGCCGGGGAGGTCATAACGTTTGCCGGCAAGCCCCTGGAAGAGTGTTCGATCGGCGTCATAAAAGGGAGCAGCGCTCTGAGCTCCTCGGAGGAGAGGCTGACGGGCTTTACACAAGCCTTGGAGAGTGCGGGCGGAAAGATCGCCTGGATTGTATATCCCGACGATGAAGAAAAGAGTATCAAGGATCTGCTCACGGGTTATCCGGTGCCGGACGTTCTGGTCGCTCTGGACAATGCGGGGATGGAAGCCGCCGGCGAATATGCGGCCGCTCAGGAAAAGGACATCACCGTGATCGGGACAGGCACCTCCATGAAGTCGATCTATTATCTCGACAGCGGAGTGGCGGAGAGCCTGGTGGTCACCGAGGACTATATGATGGGATACCAGAGCGTGACAGATCTGGCGGAATATATTCACAGAAACCGTTTCCTTCCTCAGGTGCGGACGGTGCTGCACCGAGTGGTCCACAGGGATACCCTATTTGCGGAAGAGAATCAGGAGATCCTGTTCCCTGTACAGAGATGACATAGGAACCGATCTGTCAGACGACGGTGTAGAGAGCATATAGGGACCGGCCCTCAACCCCGGGCCGGAAAAAACGCGGGAAGGCGGCGTGAAATGAAGAGATTTCTGAATAAGGACGGACGAAACGGCATATTGAGGCGCTCAGCTGTGGCAGTATGCTGTGTGGTTCTGGGAGCAGCGGCGCTGCTCGGCGGCTGCGGGAATACAACAGCGAAGAGCGGAGACAGCTTCGTGAGGATCGGCGTGAGTGTCTACGACCAGTACGATACGTTTATCCTGGAGCTCATGGACTGCTTTAACGGATATGTGGACAACCGGAAAGCGGAGGGCATAGACATCGCGACTGTCGTGCAGGACGCCTCCAGGTCCCAGGCCGCCCAGAACGATGACATTGCGGATATGATCGAGAACGGCTGCGGCGTGCTCTGCGTCAATCTTGTGGACCGCACAGCGCCTACAGAGATCATAGACACTGCGAGAAAGAACAATGTTCCGGTCATCTTTTTCAACAGGGAGCTGGTGGAGGAGGACCTGATGCAGTGGGACAAGCTCTATTACGTGGGAGCGGACGCTTTTCAGTCCGGAACCCTGCAGGGCGAGATGGCTACGGACTACTGCAAGGAGCATCCTGAAGCGGACAGAAACGGAGACGGCAGCATCCAGTACGTCGTTCTGGAGGGAGAGGCCGGCCATCAGGACGCCATCATCCGGACGGAGTACTCGGTGGACACCATGATCATGAAGGGGATCATGCTGGATAAGGTGGGCTACGCCATTGCAAACTGGAACCGCGCGCAGGCCAGGAGCAAGATGGGGCAGCTGATCGACAGCAACGGAACAGATATCGAGCTGGTCCTGGCCAACAATGACGATATGGCGCTGGGCGCGATCGAGGCCTATGAGGACAAGAATATCCCTAAAGAGGAGTGGCCGGCGATCTTCGGGATCGACGGGACAGAAGTGGGGCTGGAGGCCGTGATCGCCGGAAAGATGACCGGCACGGTCTACAATGACAGGGACGGTCAGGCGAAAGCTATGGAGGCGCTCGCTTACGCCCTGGCGACAGGAGCGCCTTTGGACAGCATTGAACTTCCCGAAGGCATCGCGATGCAGGACAACAAATACATCCGTCTTCCCTATGAAAAAGTGGACAGAGACAAGGCGGAGGAGTATTTGTCAAAATAGTAATAAAAGAGGTACAATTCGACATAAATAAAGACGGAAATGCTCCGTATGTACAATTGAATCCGGCAATTTTTTGAATTATAATAGGCTTCTGTGTAAGGAAAATATTACACAGAAGCTTGTTGTACGTAGGAGTACATTATCTAAGAAAGGAAAAGAAAATGAAACAGAAAGCAATACTGATTTTTATGGCTTTATGCATGGCTTTTCCGGGTACGGGTTTTACCGCAGCAGGAAAAGAGCAGGTTGCAGTGACAGCTGCGCAGGAGAGCACAGCGTCTGAAAATACGAAGAACAATAACAGCCAGGGGAAGGAGACCACTGAGCCCAGCGTGCTGACCGGCGAGCCGATCAGCTCCGAACTGGCAAAGCAGAGACCGATCGCAGTCATGTTCCCCATCGACAAGGAGGCGCAGCCCCAGTACGGACTGAGCAACGTCGATGTCTTCTATGAGATCAGCGAAGAGGGAAATATGAGCCGCCAGATGGGCATCATCCAGGACTGGCAGAATCTGGAGAGGATCGGCAACATCCGCAGTATCCGCGCCTATTTCGTCTATGAGGCGCTGGAGTGGGATCCCATCATCATCCATTACGGCGGACCCATTGATTACACGGACGATATCCTCACCAGAGAGGACGTCGACAACATCAACGGCGTAGGCGGTCCGCTCGGCTCTGATTACGGCTGCTTCTACAGGGTTCCCGCCTGGAGCCGCTCTGAGCACACGGCCTATACCGATGCGGAGCACATCAAAGCGGCGATCAAGCAGGCTGGCTTCCAGACGGAGCACAGAAGAGCTTACTACAACAAGAAGCACTTCACTTTTGCAAAAGAGAGAAATACGCTGAAGCAGTACGCTGACTCTGTCAGTGCCGTAGAGATCGATATGAGCGATGCCTTCCCGACTTCTAAATCTGCGCTCACATACAATGCTGAGGACGGCAAGTACTACAAGACGATCTACGGAGAGCCCCAGTGCGACGCCGTTACGAACAAGCAGATGGCATTTGACAATGTTTTGATCCAGAGAGCTTATGCGGAGCCCAGAGAAGACGGCTCTGAATACCTGCGGATCCGCATTGAGGAGGACGGCAAGGACGGCTTCTTTATCACAAACGGCCGGATGATCCACGTCACATGGGAGAAGGGCGAAGGCAACGACTACAAGCCCACCACTTTCTATGACGACAACGGCAACGAGATCGAGCTCAACAAGGGCAAGACCATGATCTTCATCATCAAGGAAGAGAACGACTTCCGCGTAGACGGATACACCTATGATACGTACGATCACGAGACAAAGTGATCGGAAGAACACCGTGCTTTTTGACAAAAAGCACGGTGTTTCTAATTTTAGAAACATCGGAGAAATTGTTTTGTAAATATCTACTACACATCGTATAAAACTATGAATAATTATGTAAAATTTCTGAAATAAAGGATTTACATTTTGCGCGTTCCTTCGCTATAATAAAATAGCATGGGAGCACTATGTGCGCCCGGCGTAAGGCTCATGAGGCAGGGAACCGGAGACAAGGGCCCTGAGGCAGGGAACCGGAGACAAGGACCCTGAGACAGGGAACCGGGAGACAAGGACTCCGGAGGTACCTGATGACGCTGCGCATTGAAAGGGAATGGGAATATGAACAGATGGTTTCGGGAAGCCGGAAAGGCGCTGTTTGCTTTTCTGGCGGCACTCACTCTGATCGTGCAGAGTGTACTCCCGGTTTGTGCGGATACGGTGGACAGCGGAAATGAGACCTCCGCCTCCGGCTATACAGTTTCGGAGAGCAAGGGGACTTATGACCTTGAATATTTTGACAGAATCGCGATAAACTCCGTCAGAGGCCTCCTGACGATCCGTCCCGGCGATGATTTCAGCATTTCATTCCCGGCGGGCTGGGAGGAAACCCCTTCCTTCTCAGTACAGGACGAGATCCTGGTGGTGAGCGGCAGGAAGACAGACAGCGCCCAAAAGGAATCCGAGAAGAGCTCAGACGGCTCTGTGGTCGTACTGGGCGAAGATGAGCCCGCGGAAGGCAGCTCGGGACAGAACCGCAGCGCGACGGCTCCTTCGGAAGCTCCGGCAGAGGGGACAGCTGCGGAAGCCGGCACTACAGCAGAGGCGGAAGCGGCTGCAGAGACAGAAACTGCCGAAGAGGCAGAGGCGGAAACAGAGACTGCCGCAGAGGCGGAGCCGGAAACAGAAACGGCCGCCGAAGCGGAGACAGAAGAGGATGTGGTGCCTGAGATCGTGATCACGATCCCTTCGGGCGTCGGCCTTTACACACTGCGGATCGCGATGGAAAAGGGCGACCTGATCATGACAGATATCACAGCCAATGCGGTGACGATCCAGTCCGGCGGCGGCAAGCTCGTCATGAAAGATGTCTCTCTGGGAACAGTGGATATCTATTCAGAGGCAGGATCTGTCTCCATGGCGGAATGCAGCTTCAACAGCCTCAATATCGGCATGGCCGAAGGCAATGTGGAGGTGGGATCTGACGACAGTCTCGCCAGATGCAGGATGGAGCTCAAGACCGGCGACGGCGTTATCACTTATAACGGCGCCTCCCACGCAGACCAGTACATGCAGCCCGGAAACGGCAAGAGATTTCTCACGATCCAGATCGGAAGCGGAAATATTAACATTAACGGATGATCTCACAGGATCATCCGTTTTTTTTGCGGCACAGAAACCTGCGGGAGTGGACGAAACCCCCTTTTTAATGTAAATTAGTAATAGACGCTCAGAGCTCCGGAAATTCAGAAGTTCGGGAGTGGCTGTGCTATGGCTTTGTATACTTAAATAACAGCATCAATAAAGGAGCAGAAAATGAAAGTTACAGAAGATATCAAGTATGTCGGCGTAAATGACCATCAGATCGACCTGTTCGAGGGTCAGTACATTGTGCCGCTGGGAATGGCTTACAATTCCTATGTGATCATGGATGAGAAGATTGTGGTCATGGATACGGTAGACCGGAACTTCGGCGATGAGTGGCTTGCCAACCTGGCAGCAGTCCTGGGCGACAGAAAGCCCGATTACCTCATCGTGCAGCACATGGAGCCTGACCACTCCTCAAATATCGTGAATTTCCTCAATGTCTATCCGGACGCGACCGTGATCGGAAATGGCAAGACTTTCACATTCATGGAGCAGTTCTATGGCAAGAATGATTCCATGAAAAAGCAGGTCGTCAAGAACGGCGAGGAGCTGGTTCTGGGCAAGCACGTCCTGAAGTTCGTGCTCGCACCCATGGTACACTGGCCGGAGGTCATGTTCACATATGACTGCACAGATAAGGTTCTGTTCTCCGCTGACGCGTTCGGCAAGTTCGGCGCCAATGACGTGGAAGATCCCGAGGGATGGGACTGCGAAGCGCGCAGATACTATTTTGGCATCGTTGGAAAGTACGGCCTTCAGGTCACAAAGGTCCTCAAGGCAGCTGCAGCTCTGGACATCCAGACGATCTGCCCTCTGCACGGACCCGTTCTGAGCGGCGACCTGAGCCACTATCTGGATCTGTACACCAAGTGGGCTTCCTACACACCCGAAGAGCCCGGCGTATTCATCGCTTATACCTCTATTTACGGAAACACCAAGGTCGCTGTCGAGAAGCTCGCTGAGCTGCTGGGCGCGAAGGGCGTAAAGGTCGCCGTCAGCGACCTGGCAAGAGAAGACTGGGCGGAGGCCGTTGAGGACGCGTTCCGCTATGACAGACTGGTTCTCGCCACAACCACTTACAATAACGGGATCTTCCCCGCTATGCACTCCTTCATCGAGCACCTGACGGAGCGCGAGTACCAGAACCGCACCATCGCTTTCGTTGAGAACGGCAGCTGGGCTCCCGTAGCGGCCAAGAACATGAAGGCCCTGTTCGAGAAGTCCAAGAAGATCACTTATACGGAGACCACCGTTACGATCAAGTCCGCACTGAACGCGGACAGCAAAGCAGCCCTGGAGAAGCTGGCTGAGGAGCTGGCGGGCTGAGATTGACCTGCGCAATGGCATAGCCTGCGCTGCTGCGGCATGCCTCTTCTAAAGTTACGTTTAATTCGCGGGGATTCACTCATTCAAAGCAATTTAAAAGAGGCATGCCGCATCCGCTCAGGTAATCCCTGCCGCGGGTGGCAAGCCTCTTTTTATTGTTTCAGGATATTCAAGACCCGCTAAGCGAGCCGTTACAGTGCGTGCAGGTTGTTTGTAAGGAAACATTTTTCGCTCCGCTCGCGTGTGCATTATTTATCCCAGAAGTGGGGGTCTTCCGCACGATTTGTCATTGACCCCTTCAACGCTCAGTGATGCGCATTTGCATCCTCCTGCCCCAGCTTGAACTTGCCGTAGCGTATCTTTTGGTGATGATAGAGACCGTAGTTTCCGGAAACGGTGGAGGCGATAGCGATGGCCAACAGGTAGTAGGGCCAGCCCTCGAAGCCGAACATCTCGAAGCAGATGAGCAGTGTGCCGAGAGGGCAGTTGGTCACGCAGCTGAACAGGCAGCCCATGCCGATGGCGGCAGCCAGTCCGGCGGGAAGGCCCAGGAGCGGTCCGACGACGGAGCCGAAGGTCGCGCCGATGAACAGCGCGGGGACGATCTCACCGCCCTTGAAGCCGGCGGCGATGGAGACGGCTGTGAACAGGATCTTGAGCAGGAAGGCAAAGACCGGTACCGGTTCGCCGTGCAGGCATTCGGTGATGACATGGCCGCCTGCGCCGTTGTAGAACTGGCCTCCGGAGAGGAGTGTCATGGCCAGGAGAACTACTGCCATCACGACCGCTCTCGGGATCGGAGCGGCAGGGATCTTCCTTGCAAGAGCCGGTATTTTGCCGAGTGCGACGACAAAGAGAACGCTCACCAGTGCGCACAGGACCGCCAGAACGAAGGTGGAGATGGACAGGGGGAGCGAGAAAGCCTTGACGCTTTCAAGTGCCCAGGGGTGCTTCTCGACGCCCAGCATGCCGGAAATATAGTAGGCCGGAAGGGCGGCGATGACGCAGGGGATCAGGGCGTCGTACTGCAGAAGGCCGACGTGGCTGATCTCCATAGCGATAACGGTGGCGGCCAGCGGCGTGCCGAACAGAGCGGAGAAAGCGGCGCTCATGCCGGACATGACCATGATCCTCCGGGCGCCTTCGGAGAAATGGAATCTTTTGCCCATCTCGTCGCCGAGGCATCCGCCGATCTGCAGCGCGGCGCCTTCTCGGCCCACAGAAGCGCCCAGGAAGTGGGACAGTATGGTGGAGCAGAAGATGAGCGGCGCCATTGTTCCGGGAACGCTCTCATTGCGGGTGATCGCGAGCAGAACGGTGTCGGTTCCCTCGCTGTGGTCGAACTTCTGGTAGAAGAAGACGATCAGCGCGGCGCCGATGGGCATCAGGAAGATGACCCAGGTGTGTTCCGCTCTCAGTTCTGTGGCGTAATCGATGCCCAGCGCGAAGATGCTGGCGATGAGGCCGACAAGCGTGCCGCACAGAAGTCCGTAGATCAGGAGTTTGACCACCTGAGTGATCCCTGTCTTGACCTTGAAAAGGATCGCTTCCAGCTGGTCTCTGAAGTCGCTGTTATTAAAGTCCATAATTTCCCCCTTGTGTCACCGGCTCCGGCTGGCTGGCGCGGGAACCGGTGGATTATTCTATAAAATACTCTAGCATTTTCGAAAAAAAACCACAAGAAAAGAGCCTGATTATAGTACAATAATAGTGTATATGCAAAAAAGCGCTGCATTTAAGGGGGATTGGACAAAATGTCAGAGCACAACAAAACAAACGGAAAAGCGGAGGCAAACGGACACGAGGGAACCGGCGGCGACAAGATCCATATGATCACGGCGCACATTGAGCACCTGATGGATATCTTTGAGATCGGTATCGCGATCATCGTTGCTTTCGGATTTATCGTCAGCGTTTATCCGCTGATGAGAGAGCTGCCGCTCCTCGGGTCAATGAGCACCGGAACAACTTCGTACAGGCACTTTTTGGAGAGCGCCCTGGACCTGGTCATCGGTATTGAGTTTATCAAGATGTTGATCAAGCACACCCCGGGCAGCGTGGTGGAAGTGCTTCTGTTCGCACTCTCAAGGCATATGGTCCTCGAGGGCGGAAATGCCTTGGAGAACCTGCTCACAGTTTGCGCTATCGCGATCATATTCGCGATCCGCAGATTCCTGTTCATCGAGTCCTTCGAGTTCCTGACAGAGAAGGATAAGGGCCAGGACTGGCTCTCAGACTGGAAGGAGATCAAAAAGGGCGGGGCTGAGCCGAAGAAAGGCAAGAAGTCCGACAGTGAGAAGCCGGAATTAAGAAAGAAAAAGTCGGCAGCAGTTCCGGAAAAGGGCACTTTGGAAGCGGCTGCGCTGAAGAAAGCGGAAGCGAAAGAGGCGATGCAGGAGACAGCGAAAGAGGCGGCGAAGGCGCCTGTTGAGGAGTAAAGGAAAAGGTCATTAATAGAATCGGAGGGGGAGCTGCATTGTAATGATGCGGCTCTCTTTTATATCATCCGGAATATGACTTCACCGGAGCAGATGGCGCGCCGCTGTGCGGGAATGCCAAAAAAAGAGATGAAATATGAAGTATTCAAAACTCACACATAAACTGTCAGGGGCTAAGATGGCGCTCATGGTCATATGCATCTTGGCCGCACTGTCTTTTGCCGGCTGTACCACATCTTCCGGACAATCCGGAAAGGGAGAGGCCGTTTCAGAGGAGGCGGTTGCTGAGGAGATTGTTGATCAGGAGAGCGCCTCGGAGGAGACTGTATCTGAGGAGCAGGCGCAGCCCGGGGAGGCCTCGGAGGCAGTAGCTGAGGAACCGGCGCAGTCCGGGGAGGAGCAGAGCACGGAGAAGGATCTCCTGCAGGTGGAAGTCCTCAAGGTCGGCAAGGCGGACGCCATTGTGCTCATGTGCGGCGGACAGACAATGGTCATAGACTGCGGAGAAGAGGAGGACGGGCAGGAAGTCCTGGATTACCTCGAGGCTCAGGGGGAGGACAAGATCGACGTTCTGCTGATCACCCACTTTGACAAGGATCATGTGGGTGGTGCGGAAACGGTAGTTGAAGGAATTGCTATAGATCGGGTTCTTTTGCCGGCCTACGAAGGGACCAGTAAGAAATACAAGAATTTTATCAAGGCTCTGGAGGAAGCAGGGATCACACCGGACAAGGTAGAAGATGTGCAGACTTTGCAGTTGGAATCCGCTTCAGTGACTGTGGAACCGCCGGCTTCCTATGAGATGCCGGACAGCGAAGAGGAATACGACAACAACTTCTCGCTGATCACAACGGTGGTATTCGGATCCAACCGCCTGGTCTTCACCGGAGACATCGAGGAAGAGCGGATCGAGGAATGGCTTGCCAGTGGAACCGTGCAGCCCTGCGACGTTCTCAAGATCCCGCATCACGGTTCGTACAATGAGGAGTTGGTGAAGATGGTCGCCGTGATGAAGCCTTCCTACGCAATCATCTGTGATTCTGAGAAAAATCCTGCCGAGGGAAAGACCGTATCAATGCTTGAAGAGATCGGCGCAAAGTGTTTGCAGACCAAGAATGGAGATATCTCCATTGTCTGCGACGGCGAGAGTATCGAGGCGGATCAATAGGGATTTCTGAGATATTAAAATGAATTGCCCTTTCGGTGGCCTTCGACACCCCTTTTAGGCCATGAAAAGGGCAGATTCTTCAATTCCCACTTGAATTGCCCTTTCGGTGGCCTTCGACACCCCTTTTAGGCCATGGAAAGGGTAGATTCTTCAATTTCCACTTGAATTGCCCTTCCAGAGCCCTTTAACCTGCCATTAAGGCCACGAAAAGGGCAGATCCTGTGATATTCAAGAGAACTGCCCTTTCAATATCAGCCAACACCTGTGATGCCGGCTCCGGAAACACATAAAAACTCTGAATCAGAACAAAAACGAGGGCGCCGCCCTTGCTGATCGATCAGCAAGGATGCAGCACCCTCGTTTATTTCACTTATATAGGCTGTCACTCTTTTGCCAGAAAGGCTCTCAGATCGTGCAGCTGCTTCTCCATTTCAGCCCTGCCCAGGTCGTAGACTCTGCGAAGCTCAGCCGGATCGTCCTCCGTGCGGCTGATGCCGAGCGCATAGGGAGGGCGGATGACAAAGACCTTGCCGGCCAGCTCCTGCTCCCGGACATAGGCCTCCTGCTTGTTGTAGCGGATGTGGCGGACCTCCATGGCTTTGATGACCTTGGGATAATCGCGCATGACCAGGCGGATGAGGGGCAGCATGCCGCTCTTTTTCTTGACGTAGTCCAGAGGCTGGGTGAGGATGACGACGTTCCTCGGATAGCCGCGGCGCTCCATGCTGGCCAGCGGGATGCTGTCCGTAATGCCTCCGTCGAGGAGCTTGTAGCCGTCGACTTCCACGATGCGGGAGACGACCGGCATCGAAGCGGACGCGCGGAAATACTCCATATCCTTCGCGTCGCCGTTGTCGAGGCGCTTGTGGATGGCCTTTCCGGTCTCAACGTTCGTGCAGACCGCGTAGAAGGGCATCGGATTGTTCCTGTATGTCTCCGCGTCGAAGGGATCGAGCTTGTTCGGGATCTCGTCGTAGCAGAACTGAACGCCGTAAAGATCGCCGGTCTTGATCAGGGACTCCACGCTGCAGTACCGTGGGTCGTCGCAGAAGCGCATATTGTAGCGGAGAGAGCGGCCGATCTGTCTGGATTTGAAGTTACAGCCAAAAACGGCGCCTGCGGAGACGCCCATCGCTCCGTCAAATTCAACTTTGTTTTCCATCAAAACATCGAGAACGCCCGCAGTGAACATGCCGCGCATCGCGCCGCCCTCCATGACAAGTCCTGTTTTCTGACTCATTTCTTATATCTCCTTTGTCACAATCCGGATTGTGCAGTAAACTTACATATAGTGTGAAAGTGCGCCGGCTGTAAAATGCTTTTCTTATTTTAGCGCACCAAATACCTGCCGCCAATTAACAAATCATTAAGTTTGTACATATTCGGGGGAAAAATGAACCTGCTTCGCTATCTTTATCTCGGCTGCTGCGCCGCTTTGGACATCATGCTGCTGCTCTTCGGCTTTGCGGGAGTTGCCGCGTTCATAGAGGAACCGGACCCAAGTGTTCCGCTCGGAATGGTCTTTGCCTTTATCCTGTGCGCGGTGATCATGCTCGGGATCACGATCGCGAGCTTCAGAAAAGTCAGAAAAGGGGAGAAGTTTCCGATCCTTCCCGGATTTTTTCTGAAGATCGCAACGATCATCCTGACGCTGGGGATCATCTGGTTCATCCTTGAGATCCCGGAGGCCGGCTGGCTGGCGGTGGTTGTCGCGATCCTGATCGGTGTGCTGATCATCCTTTTGCCGAAGCTGCTGAAGGTACAGAATCCGCCTGCCGCCCAGAACCCTGCCGCCGCCGCCCAGAACTCTGCCGCCGCCGCCCAGAACTCTGCCGCCGCCACGCAGAAAGCGCCCCCGGCTATAGAGCTCCCGGCCTTCAAGTCGGACAAAGCAGAATGGGCCTGGGAGGACGCCGCGCTGGAGTACCTGCGCCTGAAAGGCCAAAATATAGACAACAGCACAGAAGATGGCCAAAAAGTGCTGGCCGCCCGCGTCGCGGAAATGTCCGAGGAAGAATCGGACAAGCTCTTTGACTACGCCGGCACGCCGATCGCCTACTTCCTTGGCTGGCTCATTCAGAGAGGCCTTATCAGCATAGATTTTGAGACAGCACATCCGCAAGAAATACAGGGCGTGCTCGAGGAGAAAATAACACCGTCCGAGATCCTCAGAAATATGGATTATGTCCTCACCAAAGAGGACGTCCGGCCGGAAGCGCACCAGTTCATGAACCTGTACTACAACACGGAGATCAACCGTTCCTCTTACAACCACAATACGCACAAGTACTTTTTTGACTACTACAAAGTGATCTGCAGTGGATATGGCGTGCCGCGCTATTACTGCATAGACTTCGACTGGGAGCGCTTCCACGAGCTGTCGGCGGTCCTGAACCGGCGGTACCACTCATTTACAGCCTCCGTCATTGATGAGGAAGAAATGGAAGATGGGGAGCAGAGGTTGACGACGCGATATTTTGGCAGGGGAGCGGAGCTCTTGTATGAGCCGGGCACCCCTTTGGAGTACGTGAAGCTGTGCGCGGACGACTTCGAGAGCATGGGAAAGCATCTCTGCAGGGACATCTGCGAGCACCTGATCGAATTCTGCCCGGAGGAACTGGCGGAGGACAACATGGAGCCGGAAAGGGTGATCCGCCACTTCGAGCCGTCCCGGGTGGTCGTCATGAACCCGGTGGGAAATTGTATCCTGGAGGCGGGGAACGGCGGGGGCTTGTCGGTGCCGGAAGGCAGCGGCAGTGCTGCGGCGGGAAGCGGAGGTTCTGCGGCCGCGAACGGTGGAGCATCATCGATGGACGGCGGGGGCTTGCCGGTGCCGGCCTACGTGATCCTGGGAGGCAGCGACTGGGAGGAAGAACACGGCCTTGCCTTCACCGTGATCGGCGACTTCGCAGTAAACTGCTCTTATTATGCGGACGCGGTGTCGCCCTGGGAAGATGACATGCAGTGGATCTACATGGTCCGCCGCGACGCGCAGCTCGGAGAGGAGCTCCCGGTAAATGTGATCCCGGTGCAGTTCGGCGGTACGAATGCTTTGGACAACCGGGTCTTGGTCCCGGCGGCAGCAGTACAGCGCAAAGCAGAGGTGGACACTATGGTCGAGGCCTTGTACATGCTGAAGCTTGCTGATAAATACGACTGCAAGGTCACCTATCATAAGGGGAGGCCGAACTATTTGTTTGTTTCGGCGATGAAAGGGGAGATCCGGACGTTTGCCGATTCCATCAGGG
>Ga0326513_10000193_pt1 | contig 49184 bp, 59 predicted proteins | sample 2_2465_0518_D_FD_203654 | JGI IMG/M metagenome (GOLD analysis project Ga0326513, IMG submission 203654) | Bovine rumen microbial communities from UC Davis, California, United States - 2_2465_0518 | ecosystem: Host-associated > Mammals > Digestive system > Stomach > Rumen | place: USA... | reverse complement strand
TCAATGTAGTTGTCTAGCTTTCGATAGTCGTTGAACTCATATCTTATCAATGTAAGATACTTCGCTGCGTCGATTGTCTCTACCTATAGACTTTTTACTATACCTTGGAAGTTACTCCTTGCCACTAAGTATGTTACCATCTTAGTTTAGTATCTATAGTTTAACAAGACTTCCCCGCAATTAGAGAGGTTTTATTTCGACTATTCGTTAATCGAATACGGAATCACTAACCGGTGGTTCTGTATCTGTATTATTATAGATAAATTGCAATATCTTAATCGCAAACATAAGATTCTGCTTATCTATCTCATCAAGATTTGTTTTATTCAATAAAGCGTGGCATAACCCTGTACAGTTATTCGCTTTCCATTCCTCGCATGCTTTACCAACGTCATTTGTCTCTACCAAATGATTGAAAATATCTATCATTTCCATATCATCTTTTCCTCCTTTATCTAATGAATTGTTAATATTAGTATATAAAGTCACAGAAGAATAATATATAGATATAAAAAAATTAGGGGATAGTATGAAGTTATCCCCAATAAGATTTAGCAAGCTTTATAGAAAGCTTTTACTAAATCAGGTCTTTCTCTTTCCAATCCTGATTGTGATGGGAAGCAGAAATAATAACATTTGTGAAGATTACCTACGAAGTCATCATAAGCAAAATCTTTTGCAATGTCTTCAGGAGCACCCTTCTTTATGAGCATTTGAACTAATTCATCAGAAGGTATAGATATCTCTATTGAATCGTTTGGAATCTTTTTACAGTTATCACAATTTGCCCATCGCAATTTCCACAAGAATCTGCTGTTTCAAACGGGCTGTTTCTATAGGTATGCCCACTTAGAGTATAACCTCCATATCCTTCTACTATATGCCTCTCTTCTAATAGGTCATAAATATTAAGTACTTTCATAGTATTCCTCCTTATGCAAAAAATTAGCGCGCATTTATTTTACTTCCCTTGCGCGCACTTAGGAAGTGCTTTATTAAGCCGTATATTGTTGCTGCCAAATTTTCAAGTCATCGAAGTACTGATTAACTTTACCAGCTCTTCTGTACTCTGTCATTTTTGGCTCTTTTTCGATATAACGAGTTGTCTTGTTAATTACTGCTGTAGGAGATAATTTAATCTTAGCTTCAGACTTAGAAGTCATTGATACTTTATCCGCTTCTTCTTTAGAGCAAAAAGCTCCATTGATTCCAACGACATCAGGCATCTTTGAGAGATTCTTGAGAACAGATTTACAGTAGCTCTTCATGTGTCTTACGAGAGAAACCTCTTCATCATCAGTTGCAGTCTTGTTAATGAGTTCCATAAGTTCGTCAGTTTTTCCTTCGTATTTCTCGAAGTCAATCTCTAACTCATACTTTTTTACGAACTTATTAAATGCCTTACGACATTTCTTTGAGATGTTTGTATTTGTCATTTCCATTGCAAGTTCTACTTTGGTCTTCTCTGCTGTCTCCATCGGTTGTTCGAAGTTTGGTGCTTCTGTTAACACAACACCTTGCTCTCTCAATGTTTCGCTTATTGATTTACTCATGCTAATCACCTAACCCTTTCTCTCCGCGTTTTCTAGCGGGAACATAGTAACTCTATAGCTCTCATATATTTAACTATAAAGGTATATAAGTTATTTATATACACGAAAATAATGTATATGTATCTCTATATAAAATACGAAAAAGAATCCCTTTAGAGTGTAAAACTCTAAAGGGATATTTATTTATACTTCTTCATCGTCAATTTCTGCAGCAGTTTCTTTCAAGATTTTCATATATTCTTCTTTACTGCCGACAAAAACTCCGTCTTCTTCATAAAATTCTTTCGCTTTTAAGTTTTTCTTATGGTGAGTAAACTCCTGACTACTACCTAAGAACATTCCACCATTAGAATCATAATAGGTGTCACAATTATTAATAGGTGTATCAATACGCATCCGTTCACTTTCGAATTGCAACGATGCTCCCATTGTCTTAAATAAAGCTTGTAATATTGTAACATTGATATTTGTATCATCATTATTACTTTCAAACTTTTCAATACCATCCAATTGTGTACCAAGAGCAACACCGGTCTTTCTTCTTCCTGTTTTAGACGACCTGACATTCATATAGTATCTTGCTGTAATTTCCGGGTCAACACTAATCGCTGTATTATTTAATTCTTGGTCAGAATGGCTTACCGGTGTATCAGAAATCAATTCTTCATGATGCTTTGCTTTTGTTGTTTTTGTTGGTAAACCTCTCTGGTTTAGTCCTCCAGTTGCTCTCTCCGAGAAATTCTTCTTAGAAGTTTGTTTTAACTTCAATACATACATATGACCAATAATCATATCCTTCATAATAGGGATGTATCTTCCCCATTTCTTTATGAATACCTTGTAAGGTTTTATGAATGGATAATCTTTATAGATTTGCCTAATAGACTCAAATAAAGACTCATCATTATTTGACCATAAAGGGGGGTCAACGATTGTATATACATAGTTCTCAACATCTTTCCAGAACTCTCTTTTCTGTTTAGCATTCTTCTTTTTGTAATACTCATGCATTTCAGTACCTTCATGCTTATTAAATCTCTTCATAATATCAAACCAAAGTTTCTCTTTCATTCTGATATCATCAGAACCATGAAACTTCAGTTCAATTGTTCTGTTTGCGATAAATGTCATAGATTGCTCAAATAATGGAAATGTAATCAATCGGTTAGGCATACCCAATGTAGAGTATACTAAATCAACTGGTCTTCCGTTTTCCAATACAGGCATCTCATCATCTGGAAGAATCAAAGATACTACTCCCTTATTACCGCAACGAGCTGTAATCTTCTGTCCAACAGAAACCCCTACATCTCTAACAATATGGAATTTCATTTTTACAAATGATGGTACAGAGCCGGATTCATCTCTTGATTTCGTATTAGGGTCAGTCATACTTACTGCCCTATCATAAAGCGCATTAATATCCTCACTCCATGAATATCCCGACTCAAAGATTTCCTCACAAGTATCAATTACTTTTCTGAAGAATCTCTTTTGCATCTTAATATATTTTATAACTTGAGCATTAAATGAATTGGCTGGAATATCATCCAACGGTTTATTACACCAAATATCTATATCAACAACTTGCCCATCTCCATAACGAATTGCATCAGAACGGAAATTAGGCTTGTTCATATTTTCTTTCTTAAGAGTATACGCTACCTGCTTTTTATGAACACGAGCGATAGATGCTATTATCTTCTTTTTTGTGTGCTCTCCTACATCTGGAAAACATTTGTAAGTTACATCATCTCCATATAAGTTACGCATGATATCGTTTTCATTTAGTATGAAATCCGTTTTCTCAGATTCTATACTAACCATACCGTCTTTTGCAAATCCCTCTCTAATAATGATAGCATCTTCAATAATAAATGGGCTTAATGCAAACATGGTAACGGCATTTTTCCCATAACGATAATTCATCAAATCATCATATGAATGAGAACGAGAGACAACAGTTCCTGCTTCTAATGTTTCCTCTTCTTCCCATTCATCTAAAGTATCGGTATTAAACCCATAACCGTATTTTTCAGTTAAGTCTTCTACATAATACTTCTTAATAACATCAAATGTTTGTGTCTTATCATCAAATACAAAATTATAGTGAATGAAATTCTCCATTCCAGGCTCGTCGAATTTATAAATTCTTCTAAATAGAGTTGTATCATTTTCCAACTGTGTATAACCTGTCGAATTTTCCCCCACCATATTTTCGAATCCTGTACTTGTATTCGGTATATCAGGATTCTTTAAATTCACTAATTGCTTTAAATGATTTGTAAACATAACACATCGTGACCCAGACACATAGCCTGGGTCAGTCAGTAAAGTCATACCAAATGGCTCATATGAGCCATAGTACATTTCCTCTTTCTTTAGTAGTTCGTCCTTTAAATTCAATATTTCATTAGGCACGATTTTATCCTCCTTTAGTTCGTGTAAAAGATATTTCTTACTCCTTTCTCTAATGTCAGTGTAATAATATATCTTTAGTTTATCATTTAATTATACCCCTAAATTAAAAAAACTCAGAATCATCCTCCTGTACCATTTCATCTGTATCTATAGAAGGAGTTGTGTTCTCCGTATTATCCTCAGAAGGAGTAGACTCTCCCGTTTCTTCTTCACCAACCTCAGTATTCGTTGGTTCATCTGAAGGGATTTCTTCTCCACCAGATGGATTCTCCGTGCCTGAATCTCCGCCACTAGGATTATCATTTTCACCCTCTCCACCTGAAGGCACATTAGTATTATCACTAGGATTATCATTACCAGATGGTGTACCTGAAGGATTCTCCGTGCCTGAATCTCCACCAGATGGATTATCGCCCGAAGGCGCATCAGTATTTTCACCCTCTCCACCACTAGGATTATCATTACCAGATGGTGTAGTTATAATGATGTATTCAACATCATCTCTAGCCTTCTCCTCATCTGTAAGATTGTTATATTCTTCAGCAGTAATCTCAATCTTTCTAACTTCAGTAATGATTACATAACTAACTCCTGGCTTTCTCTTATCAGCTTCAGAAAGACTATTGAATTCCTCAGCTGTAAGTTTAATAACTACAGGCTCTTTTTCTTTATCAGCAATAGCTTTCTCCGCATTTGCAAAGAAATCTGCAATATCTAGAGTGGTATAACCCAATTTAGTTAAACCATATATAGCCGCATCTCTTTCAATTTCTCCATCAACAAATGAATCAAAGATAGCTTCATACAAATCTTCAGTTTCATCTTCAAAGTCATCAATAACTTTCTCTACTGCCCATTGTGGAAGACGGAAGTTATCAATATCTCTTTGATTTGTAGAAGCGATAGATAATTCAGCCTTTGTAGTTATCATCTTTTCATCTGAGTCAAATAAAGTTGTCTTACGAATTACAGAAGTTACATTAGGGTCGATTATTACTTCCCATACTTCTGTAATAAAATAAGAGCATGTTTCACCCGTATCATCTTTTACAAAAGCTGAACGAAATGGGAATAAGAGCTCGCAGATATTCAATGTAATCACCGCATAGTTTGTATGCGGTGTAGGATTTTCACTAATAAATCTTGCACGAATATCATGGTTTAATCTCTTGAAATCATCCATAATGGTATCACCTGTATTAGAGAACAATGGGCGTTTCTTCTTTCGCAAGTTCTCTCCATATCCTGGGATATGACGGCGTCCCAATGAGTCAAATCTTCCACGATAAGGGTCAAGCATATAGATTGTTTCATCTTCAATGCATAACTCCTCATCAAGTGGATTTACTAACTTAAAGTTTTTAATCTTTTTGTAGCTTCGAATTTTGTTCTGGTTAAATGATAACAAACTGACATCAGGGATATCAAAAGTCTTAATGTATTTAGCCATTCAAAATCTCTCCTTTCTTATTGAAAAATATTGTAGTAATCTGCATCGTACGTTTCCCATTCATAATTATTCCAGTTACCCCATGAGCCTGATACTTTTGCATCAGTTACGGTTTCCTCAAATTCTTCGTTTTCCTGAGAAATGAGTAATGATTGAACTGCTGACAAGTATTCTGCCATCTTATTTGTAGAAGCTGAGCCCTCTCTTAACTGTTTTTGCATGATAGGAATTGTACTTGCAAATAAGCCTTTACGGATTTCTTCATTTTCCGCAAATAGCTGAGTGAATTTCCTGCTGTCAAATTTAACATCAGGGAAATCATTGAAGTATCGGTACGGATTTCTTCCTGCCACCATACCATTCTGTATAGCAAAACGGAATTGTGTCAATAATGGGTCGAAACCTGTAACCTGATTATATACCAATTCACAGAATTGACCTGATTTATTGGTACGCGCCTTTAATAAGTCACAACGAGATACAAAACCGTCAAAACCATCATCTTCCAAAGTAAATTTCTCTGAACCAATAGATGTCAACTTAAAAATGTTATTAGCGTAATAAATTGGTGCATTCTTTATATTCACATGAGTCGTTACTTCATGCAGTTCTCTTATGAACTTCCCTAAGTCTCCTTAGGATAATAGACTATATCTTCATCTTATTACTAGCATATTAGCAAATAATAAGAGCCGCATTTTCGATTTAAGGGAGCCTACCCCACTCACTTGAGCCCTACTCTACTCGCTTCGTGTAAGTATTTCAACTTACCTTATTTTCAAACTACCTAACTGTAAGTTATTTAGATATTTCTATCAATGTAGTTATCTAGCTTTCGATAGTCGTTGATCCTATTAGAATTTATATTATAATTAATACTGACAGATTTCCATGTTTTCCCTCGCTTTATATCTTTTATCAAGTTTTTATTGATATTTAGCGATGGATATTTATTTGTAATTAATTGATAAATAGTAGAATTAGATTCCTCTTTCTCTAATTTACTACAAATATCTTCAATTACTTCTATTGAATATTTATTCCTGTAATGGCTTTCTCCTTTATTCGTATTAGATACAATATACCCATGTATTGTATTATACCGAATACTACACCATTCCAAGTTAGAAGCAACGTCCCAACTTTTATCACCATCTTTATGGTTTACAATATTATTTATTTCGGAACGCCCTTCACAAAATTCATTTGCAACAAGTCTATTTATTCTAAATGGTCTCGCATACATATACGTACTCATTAAGGTAGTTATATGGTAACCATCTTTATCTAGACTATAACTTTTTATTTTATTTCGAATTTTATTGCGTACTCTGCCATAGTTACTAACTTGATATAAACCTGGTTTAATACCTTCTAATGTGATATCTTTCCAAATTTCATCAATAATTACCATGACTCTTTCTGCTTTGTGAAATTCTGCCAAAGGCTTCATCTCCTTTTCTTCTTATTTGCCAGTATTATTTATTTTTCTAATGTGGGTGCTGATTAACTCTATTCTAATATGTATTAGACCTAACGAGTTTTCCCAGCAATTAACGCGGATTCACTTATAAATCACTTTATAAGTGGGCGTTCTAAGCTACTTGTAGCTTAGGTTCACCTCCAGGCAATGATTCATCCATCTTCATAGTTAAAATCTGTGGTTGTGTTTTTGCAAAAGGATTGATTTCAATCTTTGCATTGATATGGTTAATGGCAATAACAGTAATGTTATATGTCTTAATTATCGGCATTAACTTCTTATAGAATTGTGCTAAAGCTTTTGCTACTCGATTAGCATAAGTGGAACCTTCCATAGCAGTTTTACCATCCGAGTCCTCAGATGCGACTGTAGGAATAGAATCCAGAATAACAACGGTTGGCTGATAAGTAATAATTGGTTTACCGAACTCGTCTTCCAGACCTGTTTCATACTGCCATTCTTCTTTATTGGTTTCTTTATCCTTAGCTAGAAGCATAATTGCTTCAAAAATATTTTCGATGTACATTTTCTCTTGTCTAAGTACATACTTATCCTCTAACTCTGCTTGAGTTAAACCTGTTACTTTCTTGATACGAGTATAAGAGTCGGCTTGCTCTAAGTCATAATGCTGGCAGAAAGAACAAGGATGGTCTTTTACAATCTTAGCAGCAATCTGAGATGCTAGTGTTGTCTTAGCTGTCCCCGTTTTACCTACAATAGTAATAAACGTTCCACCGACTACCCCAAGAGATTCGTATTTCTTAATTAATTTCTCATTACGGTCTCGCACTTCTACAATATAGCCATTCTTATAATCTAATGGTGTTAAACCAGTTAAATAACTTACTGATGTCTGGCTAGATAGAAAGAGACCTTTCTTATCATTTTTTCTTAATCTCTCTAACGCTGGATTTGCCATAATACTTAAACCTCCAAAAAAATATTTTTTATTATAAAGTTGAGCAAAAAATAAGAAATAAGGTGAAATGATACTACCTTATTTCTTATTAGTTAATTATTTTGCTAGCTCTCTTATCGATTTTATACTAACTATATCAATCACATAGTCACAGCAAATATCACCTTTAAACTTTCATTCATCAACTCGATAATTCGAATGCTCAGTTATTGGAAATGTAAACGCTCTCATCTTTACTGGGTATATAGATGATTTGTCTATATCTTCAATTATAACTTTAATATCAGTCGGTTGTGTTAAGCCCCTGAACTCATAGAAATTGTTAAATGTCTCTGACACATCATCCCAACTACATTCAATACTGAAAGAAGCACCGTCATCTCCAATTTTCTCTATAATGAGCTTTTCGCACTTAAATGAGATAATTTTATTATCAGCACTTATTCGTTCTTTAAGCTTTTTAATGAATTGAATATTTCCTTTGATACTCTTGAAGAACGTTTCTAATCCTTTTTGTAAAATCTCAGAATCAGTATCCTTTAGATTTGTCTTATTCATTATCATTGTAATTAACCCAATATCGATAAGTAATTTCCAAATAGTAGCACTACATTCATATCGTAATATCACTCTTGAGTCATTTTGGATTATTTCTATAGGATGATTAAAAATTTCTCTAAATGTTCTTAATGTGTCGAAATCCATCATTTTCATCAATAAGATTTCTTCAGATATTATAATATGAGTTCCCGCATATTCATTTCCATCAAATTTTATCTTTTCCATGGTATTTTATTTTCTCCTTCTTTTATATGCAGCTATAACACATTTATTTTTAAATTCACGGTCTTCTACAAATACGATATCATATTCTCTATCTGGAAATTTTTCTTTTATATACTTCTCGGCATCTATTGATGTTCGGAAAATTATATTACAGTCTTTACCATCTATTGGGGCTACCAGAACTTCTAAAGAAACCTTATCTATACATATAAAACGGCATCGACTTACAGCACTTTTTTCTATAAAAGTAAATTCCCAATCTCCTATTTCTCTAGTTATATTTATATTTTCTTTTTTGTAACGCATAAACCCTCCAAAATAATATAAGGAGTATTAATTTAATACCCCTTATACATTTTTATCTAATCAGAACCTTTGTTGTCTTAGTCTTATTTGTTTTCTTGTTATATGCAGCTATAAAAACTACTTTCATATACATCTTTAAGCTGTTGACAACTGATGTATACTTTTCTTCTTTTTCTTTTCCTTCTGGTATAAAAATAGTAATTGCTGAAATTTTCTGTTTTTTCAACTTAGAAGATAGAGTTCTTATATTACCATCACCAACTAATAGGTTATAACCAATCTTTCTACTTTCAATGAATTTTCTAGCATTCGCTGCATCTTCTGAGAATGCATAAATATTATGTGTTAAACCAATAGGGCGATAAGATTTAATCTTAAATCTTGGATAATATGTGTCATCTGCCTTTTCAATATGAACACTGTTTGTCTGCGTATTATATTCTCTGATTTCTATCTCATTGGTTTTCTTATTGTAGAGGCTAACTCTTACAGGTTCTCCTTTTTCTAATCCGACTAATAGTGTAACTTCTTTAGAATCGATTGTATAGCCCCCATATGTTACACCGCCTGAAACATTTGTCAGAATTTTATCCGTTGCATCAATATCAATACAAATAATATCAATACTATTTCTTCTCGCATCTCCGATTACAACCCCATAATCCTTATGGGAGAAGTAAACTCCTGAATTAACTTCTGGAGATTTGATACTAGTTTCAATTTTGTCATAGTCTGATAAGAACTTAGCTATTTCTGCGTTAGAAACTAAAAAGCTAACTCTTTTCTTCTTCTGTTTCCCCTTAGTTTCAATAGTACTTTCTCTAAAAACAAGAGCTGTACCTTTCTCAAAGATTTTTACTTGCCAAGCATTACCACTTGACTGCTCTGTAAAAAAACTTAACATGTATTTATTTCCTCCTTATGAATAAATACCATTTGAGCGGTTAACCCAAATGGTATCTTTTATAATATTTTGTTAGGAGTATTTTATTTTTATAAGAATCGTGCAAACTCTGGATTATCAGAAATGATAATTTCAATAGCTTTCGCAATTCTTGGGTACTCCTCAGTATCCACTTCTTGTAATTTAACTCTTCGTGGTCCATCATTGTTGTTATTCTCATCTAATTTTCTTCTTTGAATGTAAGCTGCGAATAAATCTAACAGCTCTTTCTTTTTCTGGTCATTTAATACAGTTAAAGACCAAGATGTAATGGCATTGAATAACTTAATCTGCCTTGCGTTATACTTCTTAATAGAATCTTTACGAACTAATAAATTCTGTAGTGCAATCTGCACCAAGAACTCTTTACCAAATAATCCACCATATAAAGCAGAAATCTGCTTTGGCTTAATAACCATATCTGGATTATCTAGGTCTTCCCAATCAGCCGCAATAAGATACATTTTCTTGTTAACTTTACCTAATGGTACATAGATATGTTTAGGGGTGAATGTCTCCTCTGAAGGTACAGATACTAAACAGTTAATTACCATATCTGCAGGCATTCCTGACTTCTTTGTAATCACAACGCTCTTCTTAGAAAGAATCTTTTCCATAAGTTCTGAATACTTCGAAATCAACTCAGGGTCTGGTTTATAACCATCTCCATATTTAGAACCTGTTTCTAAATAGTCCGCAATCACTCCACATAATGGAATAGCATACGTGTTGTCAATCTTTGCTGCATACTTAAAGCTCTTGAAAAACTTCTTTGTATTGATAAGTGAAACTAATTCTTTCAGTAGCCCCACTTGCCCTTTTTGATGAGAACCTTTCTTTACATACCATTCAACAATTGAATCTACATTGTCAAGTATGAAGTTTGCTCTGTCATCTTTTGTGGACATATCATCAAACATATCCACGAAATCTTTTACTGTTACTTTCATTACTAATTCCTCCTTAAGGTATTTTATCTTACTGTTATAACACCATTAAAATTTTGCTAAGATATCATCTAGCGAATCTTCTTTAATCGTATCAGATACATCTAAAGAAGAAGTTATTTCAACTGTATCTAAGATTGAAGATTTTCTTACTTTAGTTGCTTTCTCCAACTCCTCTTTTCTTGCAAGGATTTCCTTGATACGAGTATCTGGAGTTGATAAACCTGACATGATAATGATTACTCTGTTCACATCATCTTCAGGATTTACATAATAATGACTAAATCCTAACGCATCTGAACCTGCGATTTCTTTCACTTTATCTAATCTATCATTAAACTTGCTTCTCATATCTTCATTAAGATTAGAGATTACTGCAAAAGTTCTGATGATTTTATCTCTTTCCATATTTACCTGAGCTGAATCACCTTTAATAATCTTAATAAGATGATCTTCGATAGTTTCATTATCTAAATCAGCATCTGTAAAATCTTCAAATTGCGCTACGAAAATCTCACCTGGCATAGAGATAATTTTCTCTAAATCTTTATCATCGATTGATGAAAATGGTGTACTCTTATTGTAGTCCATACGGAATACTTTCATAGCTTTAACAATTGCTTCATTTACAGTTGTAATCATCATATCAGATGATTTATCTGAAAACTTATTGTTATCAAATGACATTACAACTGCATTAGGAACATAAGTATTTACTTCTTTCAAGAACGCAATAGAATTTTCCATTGCAACCAGTGATTGACTCATATCTGGATAAATTGGTACCAGAATGAATTTTGTTTTCTTGAACTGAGATGTTAATGCTGCTAATGTTAATGGAGTACTTCCTGAACCTGTTCCACCATCAATAGAAGATACTACAAAAACAATATCTTTATCAGCAAACCAACCGCCGATTTCTTCTGTAGCGATAATCTCTTTAATCTTTTCTTTAATAAAAGCAAGTGCTTCTTTTCTGTCTTTACCTGCACCCTTGTCATCACCAATTTCTAACTTTGCAACATGACTCACATTGTTTAAATCCTCTTTTGAGGAATTGATTGCGATTCCATCAAAATCTGCAATCTTGGCAGCTAAATCTGCTACCTGATTTCCTGCATTTCCTAATCCTAAAACTCCAACTTTTTTCATGGCTAATGCCCTCCTTTAAGGTATTTTATTATAGCGACTACTTAACTATATCGATAGTCGCTATAATAATGTATACATATTTTTAGTTATGAATATTGAGACTTGCATTCTCTGCAACAGCTTCTTTAATTAAAGCCTCCAAGTCCTCATTTTGTTTTTTAACTTTCTTCTGAGTAGGGTCTTCGATATTCAAATCTCCAAATGTACCTACTTCTGTTACAACTGATAATTCTTTATCCATATTATTCACCATCCTTTCTAACACAGATTTTACTATTATGTTGATAGGCGTATAAGTAGTGAAATAAAACAAAATAATAAAAAGGAGGTATAAAATAATATGAATAATTCGAATCTTAACACATTATTCTGTGCTCTTATATTATATGATTATAATATAAGAATGCTTCATTGGAAAGTCAAAGGAATTGATTTTGGTACAAAGCATGCCTTAATGGATGATTATCATTCTCAGTTAAATTCCTATACAGATGAGGTTGGCGAAATGCTTATGATGACAGGTAATACACAATTACCTACATTTAAAGAGATTACCGAATCCGTAGAAAATAACGAAGAGCGTTTCATCTTAGTATCAGGTAAAACTTATTATACATCTGAAGAAGTTGTGTCTGATGCTAAAAAGATTCTTGACCATCTGATTTCTATTTACAGCTCAGTTATCGAATCTGGAAATTTACCTTCAGACATCGTTAGTGTATTAGATGAGCATCGTTATTGGCTAAGAAAAGAATCGGCTTATAAACTTGCAAGTACTTTGATACAATAATAAAAAGAGATACTAGATTAGTTAAATCTAGTATCTCTTATATAATTATTTCTATAATCATTTTGCGTTGACCACAATATGATTTGGGTCATCTTGTGTAATGATATGGAACCCATCATCCATTTTCTTTACATCAAGAATTTGAGGGTTATCGACTCTATTAACAGCTTTAACAAATTCCTCGCGTGTCAATAAATAGTTACGTTCTCTAACAAAATTTCTAATTTCCCATGTATACATAGCAAACCCCTCCTAAAAATTTTATTTTTACATTCTTGTTTTTAACCTTATACAAGCATTCGTATAAAAAAATACACACTTAAAAACAATATCATAATTGACAAGTTAGGGAGGAGGAGAGACGACATAATGGACAAACTTATAAAGGTAGCAATTTACACTCTTTATATGTCAATAAACATAGCATTATTTATATGTATTTTAAAAGAAATAAGTATGATTTTTGTAGAAATCATACTTATTATATTCTATTATTTAATACTATATACTTAAATTTAAAGGAGGAAATTAAAATGGTAAAAGATGATTTTATTATTTACTACAAGACAAAAGAGAAAGATTCGGTAGAGGAGCAGCGTTTGCATGAGATTATTGAAAGACTTAATATACTTATGGAATCTCACAATAATAGAGTATATAAGTTAGTTCTTTCTGATGATATTAAGGAAGATGGTAATGTGATGATGCGGCTTGTCTAATTAAACTATGGCTTAAACCTGGCTTTAAATCTATCTATGACGTATCAGATATTTTAAAATTAACAGATATCAACGAAGCTGTACATGTATTAGTAAATACAATTAAACACTTTTCTGATGGACGATATGTGTGTGGTTATCGTATCGATTTTCATTTTGTTGGAAATTGCACATATCCAGTTATTGCCCTGGACGAACAATTCGATTTATTTTACAAAGATGAAGATACTACATTCTTCGACGAACTTGACTTAGCATTAGAATTTGCTATTGAGGAAATTGGAGAAATATTTTCGTTGTATACAATAAAAGATGATGCACCTGCATTCAATATACTTACAGCCTTAAAAACACGATATGAAGAAGTCTTAATTGAATACTATATGTATAAACTAAGCGGAAAAACTCTAGATCTAGATGGGTTTGAAATCTAAATAAAAAAGACGTATAGGAAATAATCCTATACGTCTTTTTTATGCGTTAGCCATAATTGTAAATACAAAAAATGTAAATATTGCTCTTCTGAAATTATTGATAGTTGCTAATCGTTGTGTTTTCTTATAAGCTCCCAGTTCTTCTAGCCATTTGTCCAATATCTTTTTGATACGGATAATGTTCTCATCCGATGTATTAGACTTCTTGTACATTTCCAAGCAATATAGAAGAAACTTATTAGTTCGTATTTCCGTCTTATTATTCTTAGCATCATATAAGTATAAGTATAGTATACTACTAATAATTACTTTAATATCTTCCATATTGGTAGAAATAATCATACGATTCAAATAATTTCGTAATTCATTTCTGGAAACTTGACAGGTCTTTGCAGCCATATCTACAATTTTCATATCTGGTCCATTCATCAGTTTTGAAGCTACAGCATTAGTAGTAACATCTACACTATAAGCTGTCGAATTAACTTCTTTATAGTGTTCTGGATCTGGGTCATCATATTCATCAGACATATAATTCTTCTCTCGTTCATTCTTATAAAACTCATTTGCTATCTTTCTTAAGAATGAACGAATGCGGGTATTCAATGCCTGAATATAGTAACGGATATCTTCATCTGTTCCTCGTAATAAATTATCTTCGTATGTCCTATCAGAAACAGTAGCAGTATCGCTTAATGCTAAATATAGATTTCCTAATTGCTTGATCTTATATTTATTCGTCAAGTTATTCATAGTATAACGCATGATATCTTCATTTGGCTGAAACTTCCAAAAGTTATAGAATAAAGTAGGATACATAGCCATTACTAAGTACATAAGACACTTATTAGCCATCTTAGTATTCTTATTCATTTTATAATAGCGGATAGCTAAAACAAGAGCAATATTGATAGGCTTACTAACATTTGTACCCCAAGTAATCTTAACAGATTTTGTAGTCCTATTGATGATTTTCTTGTCTACACCTATACAATTAAATACTACTTCTTTATCTGATTCTGTAAAAAGAATCATTTTCATTGGTCCAACTGCCGTTAAATCCTGCATATTTCTATCCATATAATCTGTAATAGCTTTATCTAAAGCTGCAGTTTTTGCTTTAAGATTTACTTGGACAGTCGAGAATAAATCATTTACAATAATTGAACTTGCCAATAATAACAGCTCCTTTCTTATTTTTACCCTTACAGGTATGTTTAAAACAATAAACTAAATGAGAAATTAAAAGAAAGGAGAATAATGATGGAACGAATATTTGAAGGATGTCGGAATACACCGTTTCAAAATATGGAGCTTGTAACTGAAGCTTATATCGGGAAAACAAAACCTTTATTAGCGGCAGAAAAAGAGCTCGATATCATTATAAGTGAGCGGAAAACAAATCCATTAACATATGATATGTCTAGTGATGGGAATCCACATGTAAAAGCTGTAGGGAAATTATTACAGAAACAGTTTGGTTTTAAGGAGTGTGTTATTAACTTTGCACCAGTTATGACTGTAAACGCTTGTGCAGTAAATACATCATCGGTATCTAGGTCTATTCATTACAAAAGTTATAGATTTGATAAGAAAAAAGGTTACTATGACGAAGAGCACTGTATTTCTTCATTTGTAACTGTATTTGAAGGTTTATTAGAAAATGATAATATGACTGGTGGAGTTTTGCTAGCCATTATATTACACGAAATCGGACATGATTTTGATAATAGCCCTTGGTTAGTTGTACAAGATATTATGTTGTTTATTTCTTCGCCAATACAAATGCTTATAAGTGGGCTTATGAAAGAAAGAAATATCGTGCAAAGAGGAATGACTATTATTTCTAATATAATATATAGAATACCATCTTTAGAAACTTTTCTAAAACTATTCACTGGAACAATTGGCTTAACAAATGGTATTAAAAGCTTCCTTCATGAAATGAAAATCGTAAATAGCCTTATGAATGGTAATCCCGTTAAATTGCTTAGAGGTGATAAGGTAAACGAAATAATAGCTGGTACCATAATTAAAATTGCGGGAGCGCCGGGAGAGATTCATTCTGACGAATTAGCTGCAGCATATGGATATGGGTCAGAGTTATCTAAAGGATTGGTAATACTCCGTAATTCAAATATAACATTTGAAGGAATTGCATCAAAAAATCCAGCTACAAATTTATTAGTTGACGTATACTCTCAAATGTATAAAATCATATTTTTTTGCTCAATTCCAGAAGCAGCTATTGATTGCCATCCATCTGAACAAGCTCGTGTTAAAAGTGTCATTGATAAATATGAGAGAGATTTAGCTAATAGCGATTTTCCTCCAGAAATGAAAAAAGAACTTATAAGAGAACTTGAAGAAACCAAAGAAATATATGAAGGTTATATAGAATGTATACAAGATGGAGAAAAAGGAAAAGTATTTTCCATGGGTATACGAATGATTAAAGATAAAATATCTGGTGGTCATGATTGGCATAACGCATTGCCTACAAAGCACTTATAAAAAATAAAGGATACTACTTAATAAGTAGTATCCTTTATTCTTATTCTCCGCCGTCATGAACAACATCTCCTCCACTATTATTAGTGGCATTATCGTCAATAAGTTTTTTCAATGCTTCATATGCCGTATTATTTGTAATTAATAACTTAAAGCATTCTTCAAGAGTTTTTCCTGAACTTAGTAACCCTTTTACAACGTTAATAGTATAGGGAGCTTCTTTGATAAATTCAGGGTATTTCTTTAAAATGAATGCAACATCTGCTTCTTTTGCACTCTTTAAATGCATTTCCAATAGTTCATCATCTTCATACTCTAATACTTCGTCAATCGTTATATTATAAGATTTTTCTAGTAAAATTTTGCATTCTTCACTAGTAAATGAACCACCGACTCTTTTAAATGCATCGGCAAACCAAGATAACGTGCCAGTTGGTAAAGCATGGAAAAACGCTGGAAAAGTTTCTATCCAACTATTTATATTAGAATTGGTCATATTGCACAATTCATTATTCCATATCTCCAATCTTTCTTCGTCCGATAAATTTATCATTTTAACATAATAAAGATAAGGGAAAACATAATGATTAACTGTGACCATAGAAGAAAGCACATTAGCTGGTATTCCTGAAGGAAAAATTTTATGAAAATCATCTAATGAAAAACCTATACAGGACGCAGCTATAGCAACCTTATCATTGTCAGTTAACGACATCCAATCAATATATTCCATGATTGTTTTTGTAATAGGTATAACTTTAGAAAGTTCAACTGGTGGATATAATGAAAAATTTACATATTTAATATTAGTTTCATTTTCTTTTATCACAAATGTAGCTAACTCTTTATAATCCGTCCGCGATTCAAAACTAGAAAGTCTAGAAGGAATCTCTCTTAAAACCTCTTTAGATTCATCTAAAATCATTGTACTAAATGGATTTGTTTTAATAAGTCCGTAATCATACATAATACCTTTTTGTATATTACCGAATGACGACGTAACTTCACTTAAGTCACTAAAAAAAATGACCATGATTGATAAGAGCAAACAAATCTCTAAACTGAACAGTACACGGTGTATCCAATTCGGCTTCGCTAAAATTTTTAAGATATATCATTAAGCATTCGTCTCCTTTCTTCTCTCGTTCTTATATTTATTAAAAAATTGTTTCTTACAAAAAAATTAGGTGTATGGTTTCCCATACACCTTGTACTATCAGTTTATTGTTGTCTTACCAAACGCCCGACGAGAAAAATTATCTTCGAATCTCCTAAGCATATTCTCTCTATTTCTCTCCTCTTTATTCAGTTTATCCCATGTTCTAAGAATAACATCTTCAGATATTAAACCTCTTTCTTTTAGAGCAGTCTCAATCTCTTTTAGGGAGTTTTTACCAAGATTTCTAATACTGGCTAAATACGCTGGTCTGGAAGAAGCGTATATTACAAGAGTTGCAGCATCTCTTATACCAACACGCGCTAATGCATTATATACCCTATTAGATAAATGCAAATTTACTAGTGAGCCATCAACTTTAGCATTAGGATTTATTTTACTAAAGCTATCGTCTACTTTTCCCAATAGAATATAATCAGCATATACTAGTTTTCTTAAATCTCTATATGCTGTATGTAATATTTGCCCAATTCGTGCTGTACTTACTCCGTATATCCCTGCTATTTCTTTATAGGTTTTCCTATACTTGAAATAATAATAAATAACCTCTTGACAACGAGGTTTCATTTTCGCTACAACTTCAAGAAGACGCTTTCCCATTAAGTCATGTTCGTCTCTTTTTCTTAATGCTTCGGTGTAATCATCTGCACCTATAAAATTTTTGTAAAATATGTCTCCGTTATTTTCTTCTATATATGCCGCGTATAGAAAATTTATTGGGAATCTTTTACTTTTATCCATTATAAATTCCTCCTTTGGTATTTTAATTTCTATAAAATAATATATAAACAAGCTGTAAGTCTATATCACTTACAGCTCATTATACTTTAATTTACTTTCTTAACGAATAAGATAGCGTCTCCACGTTTCACACTGATTGCTTTCTTACCTTTCGATAATCTTGGTAATACTGGTAATTCATCGCAATTAATAGAAGTCCCACCTTCTTTTGTATATACTACAAATTGGTCATCTTCTTTAATTGTATGAACGGATGCCATAATATCTCCTTCGTTTAATCCCATAATTCTTATAGGTTTTGAAGTTCTTTCTCTTGCTGAGAACGTTTCCATAGATGCTTTCTTTACATATCCTTTCGAAGTAATCAATAGCATATGCTCTTCATCCTCTGCAATTATATCTGCTCCAATAATAGACTGGTCTCCTGAGTTAATACTTCTAACACCCATACTCATACGACTAGTTACTTTAATATCTTTAGAGTTAAATCTTACCCCGTAGCCATCATTCGTAAATAATAGAACGTCTTTATCTCCTACCATCAATTTAACATCTTGTAGATAATCATTATCTTTCATAATCATCGCAGCTATACTCTTATTCATATTCATGAAATCTTTAAACATAGTCTTCTTGACTAAGCCATTTCGAGACACCATAAACAGAATTAAGTTATCCATCAGTTCTTCATATTCGTCATCTTCTGGTTTACGGATAATCTCTATGATTCTTCCTGATACTCCACAATACTGTTTAATATCATTTCCTTTCATAGATACATCCATTGCTGGCATATCTGCAATTTTGAGAAGACTAACCCTACCTGTTTCATCGAATATCATGAATTTATCTTTATTTTCACATTGAATTACTCTAGTAGGATAATCTCCTTGTGCAATAGAACCAACCTCTGATTCTGCCGGAAGTTTCTTAATTAAACCATCTGCTGTAAAGACTAATGTATGCTTAGTATTACGAAACTTCAATTCATTCTCTATGGTAATTACTTTAGATAGTCGTGGAGAACCGAATAACTTTACACCTTCTTTTAATTCTGCTTTAATGATTTTATCAATCTTCTTAGCAGAACGAGCAATTGATTCCGTTTCTGGAATATCTTTCTTATTGAGCTGGTCTAATTCTTCGGCAAATTTCTTACGAGAAGATTTACTCATCTCATAACCACGAAGATTTGCAATACTCTCAGCTTGTAAAGAAGATACATGACCCGGATAAGTCTCCATAAGTCTACTAGCAATCTCTTCTTTATTTTCTGATGTCTTAAAGATGTTAGTTGTCGTTTCTAGTCTATCACCATCTAAGATAAATAGAAGAGTTTCTAAAATATGAACTCTCTCATACATCTTTCTTAATTTATGAGAGAAATATCTTCTTTTTATGCCTCTACGGAAATTAATCCACTCCAATAAAAGAGTTCTTACATTATACTGAATCTCTTCATAGTCATTAACTAATCTCAAATCAATCGAATATGATTTCTGCACATCTGTCTTCTTGTAAAGCGTATGCATGAATGCAATATGGTCAGCACCTTTCTTTAATAAGATATCTATACAGATACCATTTCTTTTACCAGAACGATTCTTAATATCTTTAACACCTGTAAGTTTACCTTCGTCCATTAACTGTAACACATCTGCTACAATTTTCTTAGATGAAACTTGGAAAGGAACTGAAGTAATGCGAATCATATTCTCTTTCTCGTGATATTCCATTTCACCTCTCATACGGAATTTACTATTACCTGTTTCACAAGCCTCTAAAAATTGCCCATCATCAATGATATAACTCTTGGTAGGTAGGTCTGGATATAGTAAAATATTTTCTGTATTTGGATTATCCATCAACTCTAAAGTTAAGTCAATAACTTCATTAAAATTATATGGTGGAATACTGCAATACGTTCCATATCCAATACCGAAGTGGCTATTAAACAATGTTACTGGGTATCTGGCTGGAAGATACTCTGGTTCTAATTGTACTCCATCATATGCCACTTTCATATCCACCACATCCGGATCAAAATCTTCGAAATAGCATTTCCATGCAAATTTCGCTAATCTTGCTTCAATATAACGAGCTGCGGCAGGTCTTCCTCCAGATTCTGTTCCAAAATTCCCATAACCATCTATTAACTCCATAGTATTATTCCAATACTGCCCTAAGCCTGTAATTGTACCATGAAGTGACGCGTCTCCATGTGGATGGATGCCCATTGTTTGACCTAAGACTGTCTGAACTTTCTTATGATTTACATTAGGCTTTAACTTCATTTTATACATAGTATATAGAAGTCTTCTCTGTCCTGGTTTTAATCCGTCTCTAACATCTGAAAGATGTCTAAGTAAATTATTATTCATACCAAAAATTTTCATAATCGCTGTACAATAGGCTCCAATGTCTGTATCTATGATTGTTTCCAAATAATTTGTTTTTTCTTTCATCGTTACACCTCCTAGTTGTCGAAATCATCTCTGTTCATTTTGAAATGTTCTAATAGCTTCTTCTTAGGTTCAGAATCTGGACCATGAAGAATCTTAAACTGGTCAGCAGCTTCTAATGCATCTTCCATAGTAAAGCGAATCAAAGTTCTCTTATTAGGGTCTAATGTAGTTTCCCATAATTCTTCAGCTTCCATTTCACCCAATCCTTTAAAACGCTTTATTACTTTAGGTTCGTACTGCTTAATCAACTTTAACAACTGGTATAGCGTAACACGACGTTTTTTCTTAGACTTCTTATCAATAACATCGTACTCCATAACATCTTTATTTACATCATGAATAAACTTCTGAATAGTCTTTAATTGCAAATGAAGAACTTCATCTACAACGACTACCCATTTAGACATTTCATAGATACCTTCAACTGATTGCGTTTCTCCGTCATATTTCATCTCTGGGAAATATTTCGCTAATGAAGTTTCAAAGTCAGGTTCACCCTCAAACCTACCAATAAATTCTACAATCTCTGGATGTAGAGGTAATTTATCTCCCAATTTCTCAACTTCTTCGATATACTGTCTATTCATCATAAGAAGTGTAGATACGTCTTTTGATGATAGTTTATTCCCGTTTAACTCTATATCAAATACATTACGTATTCTTTTCTCTGTTAAATCAACGAGTTCTGCTTTACTACGAACGAATTCTTTCTTACCATTATTATTTACACTATATAATGGCGGTAACGCTCGATACAAATATCCTTTCTCTATAATCTCTGGCATATGGATAACGAAGAATAGACATATTAAAGAACAAATTCTCGAACCATCAACATCAGAGTCTGTTAAGATGATAATTTTGTTGTAGTAAAGTTTGCTAATATCAAACTTATCTCCAATATTGGTTTTTAGTGCTGTGACAAGACCTTTCATCTCGTCGTTAGATAATATTTTTGCAATGGATTTACCATAGGTATTCAATGGAACACCCTTTAATGAATACATAGCTTGAGTAGCATCATCTCTCATATCCTCTACTCCACCACCTGCAGAATCTCCTTCTACAATGAAGATTTCTTTGTATTCTTTACCCCTGTTATTACATGGTAATAATTTAGATATTCGGTGGTCATTTAATGCTCCCGTCTCTACTTTCAATACAGACTTCTTAGCAACATCTGCTTTCTTTCTTGCCTTAGCATTTAACTTAACTAAGTTAGTATACTTAGTCAATAACTTAGGGTTCTTAATAAAGAACTTATCAAGTGCATCTAATGCAATTGCCCTCAATGGTTCATAAAGATTCTGGTTACCTAACTTCTCTTTTGTTTGTCCTGTAAACTGAGGATGGCAATCTGTACTAACAAAAACCGTCAATACTAAAGAAGTTTGAGCATCTTTCACAATGATATCTAATTTCTTTGATTCCGCTTCACCTAATGACTCTCTCGTTTTCTTAGCCAAATAAGTTGTAACAGCAGAACGAACAGCATCTACATGAACTCCACCATCTGTCGTATTAACAAAGTTACAGAATGAATCTTCTAAGCCATCTAAACTATGGTCAAATGTAAATGCGAACTCTAACCCTAAGAATCTTTCTGTATCAATCCCTTTATCATGTTCAATGACATGACCAGAACTTAATAAATGAATTGGTTCAGCTGCTGGATTAGGTGTAATTTTCTTAATATAATCATAAAGACCTTTTTCGTTCTTATAGGTCTTAATAATCTCCCCATCATTACCTTTCTTTGTAATAGAAAAGTTAATGGTGACTGTTGGTGGAATAAGATGTACTATCTTTTCCAACCATTTCATTAATAACTCTGATTTAATTGGGCAAGGTCCGTTTAAATAAAACTCGCTTGGTTTGAAAGAGAACACTGTACCGTGCTTATCTTTATCGATAATTTTCTCTGTTGTCTGCTTGCGTTTTATTTTGCCATTCTCAAATGTTACTGAACTCATCTCTCCATAACGATAAGACACCGCAGTATACATTTCAGACATGGCATTAACAGCGCAAAGACCAACTCCATTCTGTCCAGCTGAGTTACCTACATTTGTACGAGTAAATTTACTACCTGACTGTAGGGTCGTAGAAACTAATACCATTTTATCAAATGGTAAACCTCGTCCATTATCAGAGCATGTTAAAGTATTGGTGATTTCATCTAAGTGAATCATAATAGTATCACCAGGACTATTCGGATTGATGGTTTCATCAATCATGTTGTTAATAATCTCTTTTGCTAAATGCAATGCCCCCCTATCTTGTAAGTACGAAATGTACTGTGCAGGAGTGGCTTGGATTTTCTCGACATCAGAGTCGAAATGGACGATTTTATCATCCACAAACTTATTACTCATTACTTTTTCCTCCTATTTGTATAGTCCTATATTTCGTTTATCTACTACACATATATTTATAAATTCTTTATAAATATATGCAAGCGTATAAGACTTCTCTTATATAATATTGTTTTATAGCTTTTAACTTTCAATATTATGCAAGAAAAAACTATATAGGTGAAAATATCCATTTTACAATAGATGAGAGAGTAAACCCTTGGCAAGAATGGGTCTACTCTCTATCTATACTGGCTTGTTTCATCCTGTCAACTATTACCGCTACAGGATGCCGTCCCATGTCGACGTTGTAAACGTCTACTCTACTCAGTTACTCTCTTAGGGCTTTCTCCTAAGATGCCTTTTCGTCAGCCTCAAACGCTCTTTCCAGATTCGCGAAGAATCGCAACCAAATGTAATATATAAGATGATTGGTTTCCTTCTTTAGGGAGGTTTCATCCTGACACTACTAGAAGTTTAAGTTACCATAGTAACCTACAGAAGATTTATTTCCTTTCTTCTTCTTTTTCTTCTTCTTACCACTACCATACTCAGATGTAATTCTTGAATATACTTCAAGTAAGTCTAAGTTATAGAAATCCTGTTTTCCAAGATTCTCAACTAAAGCTTTATCCTCTCCAGTATTCTTACAACAGATTTTAATCTGGTTAATCGCATCATGTAACGTATTTGTAGCTGCACAAAGTTGCTCGAAATTAACTGGTGCTAAACCGAACACTTCATTACAAAGTTTACATTTACACTGGTTTTCACCTACTGGTTTGATAGCAGATTTTCCTGAATCATACTGATGATTACAAGGAATACTTAACTGTTTAATCTGCTTCTTCAACTGTTTCATTTTTTCGTTGTACGTATTGTACTTGTTTTGAATCTCATTCTGTGCCATGACACACTTCCTCCTTTAAATGTAAAATTATTGTCATAAACCTTAGGTTCATCTGAATAATGTATATTCAAATTCACTCTTAATTATAAAGCGCATATCGAACATCTAAATTTTTAGATTCTTCGATATCATCTACTGTTATAACAGCTTGTATACAAGCTACTGCATGTATCACATTATATGGAACACCTTTAATATCTTTTTCTTTAAATACCAAACAATCTTTTTTGTTATCCATATATAAATTTTCTACTTTTATACCAGTTGGTTTCAGATATCGCCCACCATTATCGAAGACAAATCCGATAATATTGTCATCACCATATTTAGCGACTATACTATCAAGAGTTGTATAGTCCATTGCAGTATTACCTGTCATAGGATTCACTCCTTTCTTATATAAATTTACTTAGTTGTTAGACTATTATTTTAATATTATTTTATATGAGTCTGTCATCTCTTGATAGGATAAACTACAGTCTTCTATTGTAATCATAGGTCGTATGCCCAAACTTCCATTGAAAGCAAATATGGAACCTAACTTACCTGTTTCTGTTACAGTAGACACTCTACAGTAACCCATTATAGCATTTTCATCAATGGAACGTAGTAGATACCCCCAATATTTATAAGGATTGCAATAAGGATAGTCTGCTACAAAATCTGCACTAGCTCGTTCCAATGCTTTGCCAATAGGAAAAGCGACTCTTCTTTTTGCCCTATTGAATCTTTTATTAAAATAGTCTAATACATCACCTTCCATTAAATTAGAACGAAAGCCTAATTCATTTAGCGATGGTAATGCGACTAAATCATCAAGTGTGTTAACAAATCCAGATTGGTTATTACTATTTAGATGCATAGGTCTCATAATTTCTACAAATTCAGGTTCAAATCTATTCATAAAGCCTAACTCGTCTGCATAAGGATTATAGCAAACTCCTTCCTTTATAGGAGCAGTTCTATTCTCAGCAATCCCCCAATCTAAAGTTGAATTTCCATTTAGCCATTCTCTAATATTAGAAAGACGATAATCATTAGAACCAAATGTCAAAGCTGACATAAAATTACTTCTTGTAACGGTTTCAATAGCATCGAAAGCCTTAAAACTCAATATATATTTACTCAACAAAACTGTTGTCTCTTTCTCAAATGATTCTGTAGCTGAAAAATTATGCTGTGTGACTATCCATTCAATAGGAATAGAATCATATACAGCTTTATCGGAGTAAACTATCACTCCTAGTGGTAACTTACTTAATTTCATTTCTTTTTTCTCCTTTTTCGTTTTGTCGCGGTATTTTTGCTCTTCTTATGGGACTTATATACCCCACATTTTTGTTTGATAATATTTATTTTTTCTTTTCTACTAAGCGTCTCTGTAATGTTTAAAGACTTCTCCACTGGGACTTCTATCCCCGGGAGAAGTTTATTTGCTTTTCGTATATTCTGCCCACAATGCCCAAATAAACTTTCCATATAGCACCTCTTTCTTTATAATATATAGTTAGACACGATATAATAATATATAGGTATTTAATCAACTACAATAGTTAATTCTTCTACCGCTCTTGTAACAGCAGTATAAAGCCACCTCTTATTGAAATCCCATCCGCCAAAGTTTTCTTGATATACTAATACCTTATCTTGCTGAGAACCTTGGGCTAAATGACAAGTAATTGCATATCCATATTCTAACTTATCTAAACGACTATAATAAGAACCTTTCTGATTAGAAGGTAATCGAAGATAGTCCATATCTATCTTAAGATTACGAAACACATCATCTTCAAGGAAGTCTGGTCTAAAGTCCACTTCTAATGATTTTCCATTATAAGTTTTTCCGTCTATATCTTCTATAAAACCAGTCATTCCATTTACAAGATAAATATTGTCATCTATAGACCTACTCCAATTATTCTTTCTACAAATCATTTTATCACCAATTACAGGTAATTCAGATGTAATATGATAGATATTCGTGCGTATATGATGGTTTAGAATATCTCTTGTATTATTCTTACCACAGATAACTACATCATGGTATTTTAGATGCTCATCAGTTAAATCATTCTTAGAGATAATCTTACAATGCTCACCCCAATCTTTGATATCTAATTTATGACCGTTTTGCAATATCCATTGAGATAAAGCAATAATGGGATTCTCTAATGCTTGTCGCATTACTTGTGTCAAAGTGATATCTGGTCTACTTAAGAAATAAGAAGCTCCAAATACAGGTGGTAACTGATTTAAATCACCTAACACAATAACAGGTAATCCGAAACTCAATATATCCATTGCTATCTTTCTTTCAACCATAGAGCCCTCATCTACTACTAATAGTTTTATTCTAGGGTCTAACTCTTCTCTCTTTACAAATTTCCGTTCAAATAAAGGTTTACCTCGTCTATCTAATACAATCTCTCCACCTTCGTAAACGGGAACCATTCTATTTTCATAGATAGTACTATGAATGGTTTTCGCTGGAGTACCGTTCATCGTCATAACCAAAGTAGCTTTACCTACTAATGCCATAAATGCCACTTCATCTTTACTCAATCCAAGTTCATTCATGATATAATAGATAATCGTTGTTTTTCCGCTACCAGCAGGACCAGTGATATCGAAATGTTGCCTAACAGATTTATGGTTCTTAAAATCTTTATACCATTGCCGACCATTGATTACTGCCATAGCTTGTTGCTCGTTTAAAGTAATTTCGCTCATTTTGGTTTCCTTTCTTTTATTTATTTAATGATATGTCATGTCTAAAACAAAATCTTAATATGAGAAAGGAGTCTGGTTAATATGGATATTAAAAGCGTAAAAAGTGAAATAGATGAGACTGAACCTTGTTTTATAGTAGAAAAAAATACAAATAAGATTTATATACCAAAACTAATGCCAATGTTGAATAATGGGACATCTCGTATAGTTAAAGAATCTATTAGTTTAAAATTAGACAATGATTCTTCTTGCAAACCGAGTTTTTCCAAAAAAGTCAGCGTTCAGGCATTCATTACCGCAAAGAGATTTGGTAATATCACTTATCCAAATATTATAGAAAAAGGCACTAGAATGCTTTGTAAGTTAATTAATAAAGACCCTAGTAGAATTTATTTAGACAATAAAACTTTGTAAGGAGGTATGATTCATATGGCTGCCGAAACTATAAATGAATTGATTGAAGAAGGTACTAGAGACCCCTATAGCCCAGATAAACTATGTTATAAAACGGTAGTAACCGAAAATAATAAATCTATCATAATACCTACCGAATCATTTATCGATAAGTATTACGATATAATTAGAGAAGAATATGCAGAAAAAATGACTATGACAAATGAGGACTTTGAGAAGTATAAGTATAATCCAAAGAGATTAAGCTACGACTCTTTTGGTACAGTAGAGTTATGGCATCTGATTCTTAGAATCAACAATATGTCATCTATATTAGAATTTAATAAAAAAACCATCTATATGGTAGATGATTTATTTTTAGAAGTATTAGATGAGATGATTACTTTGGAAGAGGATGAGAAATCTAAAAATGATGAAGAAGTTCAGAACAATATTTAAAGTTGAAGTAGTTAATTCTACTGCCAACGAATCCTCCTGGCATTCAATCAGTCAGGAATACTGATATCGTTTGCCATCGAATCTTTAGTATGTGACATTGTTGTTTCCCTTAGGGTGTTAAATAAAAATACCCTAAGGGAAAAAATTTCCCTTAGGTCGTATTCTTTACCTAAGGGAAATTTCTTTTTATTCTTCAATCTCAATCTTTTGACCGATAAACTTCTCTAATAACTCATTGATATTATTTGGGAAAATATAACCGGTATAATAATCATCTATATCTATATCAGTTATACAAAAATCATTATCTAGCCAGATGGCTCCTAATGTAGCCCCTATCATATCAATGGTAAATACTCGATTTTTTAAAGATTCCTCCGTTATAGTAATAAAAATCTCTCTAGAATTATTACCAAACTTTTTATCTATATATGTCTGAAGTACTTTTGTGACGTTACAGAAATATTTTTTACTTTTCTCCATTGTATTTTCCTTTCCTATTTTCTTTTTTCTTATGAATAAACTTTTCCATATTATAAAGAACCCTCTTGTCCTTTTACGCAGTTTATAATATTAACTGCTCCCCTCTTCACCAAATAACTCTTCCAGTTTATTTTTCTTTAAATCATATAAGACTTTCTTTATCCTCATAATAAATACCTTCCTTTTTTAATCAATATACATTAAAGCCAACGCATTTTATCAGTATGAGGTTCTTCGTTAGTATTTACTTTAACTAATGAAAGTAATCTCTCAACATCTTTATCCGTGTGACCATCAAAAGGCTTAGCAACTGGCAATTCCTCGCAGTCAAATAAATCCCAGTCTTTTTCTTCATAGTGATAAGTATATGAACCGTTTGGTGTGTCAATACCAACGATAAACCACCCACCGCCAAAACATTTTTCACCATCTTCATGCTTCCATGATTTCCATGCTTTATCTCTATTCAATCCAACAAGTGTTGCAAATAATACCAATCTCTGATGGTATAATGAATTGAATGTATGATATCCGTCAGACATTTCCCCTATATCGTCACCATCAAATACAACATCTTCATCTTTAATAGAAGATAACATCATATCCCCATCAAGTTTCTCAATATCTACTAATTTCATAACAATTCTCTCCTTTAGCCAACTAGTCTATTCATATCAAATAACTGATTAATCTCTTCATCATCGTTATCGATTATTTCTCTTTCTACCGCTTTACGTTTACCTTTCTTACCAGAGAATTCAATTACACCATCAAAATCGGATGATAATGATTCTTCTGATAAAGTCTCATCCAAATAAATATCGTCCATAAGTTGCATACCATTATTCTCTACAAATGGATGATTGAAATAACCCAGTAATCCGTCTTCTCTACCTCTAATTTTAACTCGCTTGAAACTTAGGTAAACTTTATTAGTTCCCTTTTTAATTTCTTTATTAATAAAACAGAAAAAATCAGCATTTTCAAGAATTTCGAACGCGGAACCTACATTACCACGACCTAACAATCTACCAACATCTGTTTTATTACTTTCCATGGCAGCATCAATTGTTCTAGCACCCTCTCTATTAACCTGATGTGCAGAAATAACAGGAATATCTAAATCTTTTGCCAAATTTGCAAATTCATTAGTTACGTTCTTTAACATCTCTTTTTCATCTTTTGCAGGCATTGCGGAACGAATCCGCTTCAAATAATCTACAATAAGACATATTACTTCACGGTTATCATCCTCAAGTTCTTCTATAATAGTATACAAATCTTGAGTATCAATTTCCATATTACCATAATATTTAATGATGATGTCAATATCATCGGTTCCTTTTAAAGACATTTGTCCGTCTTCTTTTAGCATCTTTAAAACCTGCTTAGGAGTAAACTGCCTAATGTTATCAGCAACAGTTGTCATATTGAATAAACGCTCAACTGTCTCTGCCACAGAGTTCTCTAATGTTATATAAAGAACGGCAGGTATTTTGCCAGGTTTTTTAACTTTTATACCTTTATTATACTTCTTAATATCTACTGCACTCTTTAGTAGTAAACCAGATTTAAAGCCACCAGGAGTACCACAGTAATAATAACATCTTCCAGATTCATATCCCGGACTCAATAATTTATTCAATGCTTTAATGCCCGTCTTAAAGCATCTAGATGGGTTCTTCAATGTAGATACAGTATCCAATATCTTAGTATCGAAATCTTCATCCATTAAAGATATTGAACGTACATTCTGCACATTCTTAATCTTTCTTGCTTCATTGAGGAAAGTACTACATTGAGCTGAGAACTGTTCACATATGTCCTGATAACTCCTGAAATCTCCAGAGTCTATTTTTTCTATTGTGTCATACATATTGTCCTTATGCTTCAAGATGAATGAAAACGTCAATCTATCTTGAACACACTTATTGATGTATTTAATTTCCTCATAATTAATTCTTTTATATTGGGGTAATGCATTTACGATGGCTTTAAGTTCATCGGAAGGATTATCTGAAATACAATAATTAAGTATCGCATCTTCATTTTCAAATCCTTTTACAATCCTTGCATCTAATACTTTCTTTATAAATTCTATACGAGTATACATCTTTTCGTCGTTCACATATATACTGCCATCTATAATGTCAAATAAGTCTTTTAAGTTCTTTAATGAACGTCTAGTCACCTGAACAGATGACTTAAATAAATAACCAATAATCATATTCAAAATCGTAGAATCGAATTTAATTGGTAGTTTATTTTTCTTCTTATAGTCATTAGCTACTGAAAACATATCAACTATCCCCTTCTATACTTATTGGCTTATATAAATAATCAATAATTCTATTTAATTCAATGTGCTTCCCATATTTTATTTTTATAAATGCTTGAATCTTCTCTTCCAGTGTAGCATTTCTATCAAGGACTTTTGCATATTTACCTCTAAGTATCTTTATCTTTTCGTCATTTTTAACTTTATCTAGTATCTTGGCGTTATTCCGTATGATTAGTTTTACATTCTCTCTTTTACCGAAGAACTCTGTTAATGTTTTGGTAAGAAGTTCTGGTTTATCATAAGTTTCTGGTATATTATAGATTAGTCTATATTTTACATTCTCTTCTTCTAGAGCAAGAAATGTCTGAACCATTTCATCTACGATTAAAGGAACTTCTTTATCCGTACCCCCTAAACTCATAGCAATAGTTTTATATTTATCAGCCATTTCATTTTCGATAAATTCATTCGTATAAGAGTAGTCTTCCTCGTTATATGAATGGATATAGAAACCTTTTTTCTCCTCTTCTCCAAAACACCAACGGAAAAATGAACCTGAATAAAAGATAGCTTCTTTTATATTCGTTCTAGCATGAATATGCCCAGCTAATATTGGACCATGACAAATCTCCATCAACTTCTTTGTATCTAATACGGGAGCTTTTGACATGGTAATGGCACTTTCTTGGTTCTTAGCTTGAAAACAAGTTTCTGTTACTACTCCGTGAAATACAATGAGGTCATAAGTATCATTCATAAACTCTTTATAAAACTCATCTTTATCTTCCATATATTCCTCAGGAATATATAATACATTTAATTTCTCATCAATAATCTCTTTTCCTACTGTATGAAAAATTTTACAATCAACAGAAAATTCATCAACTATAGGTTTAATATATTCTAGTTGCCTATAATCGTGTGACTCCGTTCCTTTAATAATTCGTATTTTAGCATTCTTCTCTTTAGCTACGTTAGCTAAGTCTTTGAAAAAATTAGTGAACACTTTAAAATGACCACTATTAATTAAAATCTTTGTATGAAATAAATCCCCAGCTATGATAATCAAATCTAACTTAGGGATATCTTTCAATTTATCTATAAATTGTATTTTCAATTGCTCTTCTTCTTTTTGGGATTTCATTGCCCCAATATGAACATCAGCTATATGTGCTATATAGTACATCAAGATATCTCCTTCATGATATATTCTATTTGTTTTCTCTTGTTTCCGATGGCTCTTTAATTCATTTGCGGATATTCTATCTAAAATATCTTTCTTTTACTTATAAATAACATTTATAACCATCCTCTCTTTCTATTTTTTTAAATTCTTTAAAATAAAGTTCAAGTAAAAATGATTATCTATAGGGAATTATGAGCCCCTATAGATAATCATAATGTCTTTTATTCAACTTTAATAACGACTTGTGTTTTACCATATTCTTTCACATACTTCAGTTTTGTAAACTTTGTAGTATTCTGCAATTTTTTTATAATGGTTTTTACATCTGTCTTATTTGTGAGAGTGAATCTATCTGTTCTATAATCACTCTTTACAGTAATTGATTTAAAATCATCTCCCCCACATGTTCCCTTCAAACGTTCTAATTCTTTTGCTAATTCTACCATATTAAAAATCCCTCCTATAAATTTATAAAAAAAGAAGAGCTATTTAAAGGCTCTCCTCCTCTTTCCTCATGTATGCATCATATTCTTTTAAAGCCAAACATACAGCTTTATGTGCTTCGCGTTGAGTCATACCAAGACTTTTCAATTGCCGTATACCATCATCACACGATATTAAGCCACGAGCAATTGCCATATAAACCGTAATAGGTAATTCTTCATCTGGGGTTCGTACATTACGGCATTCTAACATTCTATATAGCAAATAATAACATATTGCCCCAATAATTAAAACCACAATGCTAGGTATTACAGTTTCCATAGTCTCATTCCTTTCTTTTGTAAACTCCATCAACCAATTTCGATAGAGGTATACATTTTTACCAGTATACATAAAAATGATATATGTGTATTTTACCATTTAACATTCAGCATCTATATATGCATAGTAACAATCTTTTGTATTACCAAAACCTGACACATAGATCTTTTTTGCTGTTAAAATCTTGTCTATATATCTCGTTGAAAGAAAAGTATCTGCTTCATATGGCTTAGTTGTTTCCATTATCACGGTAGCATAAATCTTATTTATCTTATTAGCGAATACATCATAAATTTGAGCCCCGCCAATAATTATCTGTTCACCAGGTAATTCTAGTTGCTCTAATTCCTCTATGCTTTTTACTACATAGAGCAACGTATTATCATCTACAATAATTGCACTTTTTTGCTCTCCTTGATAATCAACATAGCCTTTTGATGAAAATACGATATTTTTTCGATTTGGCAGTATCTTTCCTATGGAATAAAAAGTTTTTGACCCCATGATTACTATTTTGTTTTCTGTTATTTTTTTAAATCGTGCAAGGTCATCTTTAATATCGAATAATAATCGATTACCATTCCCTATGGCATTATCTTTAAGTGTAAAACATACAATCGCTGAATACATATTATTGTCCCCTCTCTTTTTTAGTCCTCTTTCCAGTTATACATTTTATCCAACTGATATTTTTCGTAAAATAAATCTAAGCATTTATAAAACATCTGGATGTAGTCATCCATGATATTTCTATCTGCCAACGTAATATAACATTTATCTTTATTAATAGTTAAAATTCCTACTTGCTCAACAACATCTCCTTTCTCTTCTCTAAGAATTATATAAGCTGCTAACTGTATAAACATACTCATATAAACTCCTTTAGACGTTTTAAAATCTATAATCGTTTTCTTTCCGTTATAGATACCATACAAATCACAAGTTCCACCAAATTTATCAGATACCATATGGTCTTCAATTGCTATCGGCACTAAAGAATTCTCTTTATACCAAATATCGAAAGAGTTTATATACTCCTTGCAATCTAAGAACCAGACTTTGGGGTCTTTTAATTCAAACTTTTTACCTAAAAGCCGGCATTCAATTATTTCATGTACTGTAGTTCCTATATAAGAAACCATCTCCATATGCTTCTTATAAGACTTTCCAGTTAAACCTAACCAATTTGCCCAATTTAATAAAGCGGGCTTATTAAGTATTTTCAATACTGTAGTTACAGATGGTACAATTTCACCATTCTTATTTTTATAAATAGCATGTGTATCTTTTCCATTATCGTATATAACATCATCTCTGTCTAATACTTTATCTACAGTTTTCATCCTAATTCTCCTATCCCATAAGCAAGTTTATGTGGTATCTTCTCTAGCATTTCTTCAACATTCATCATTCTAGGCGATTCATTAAAAATAGCCGAATGAGAAAGCTTCTTTTCCGTTAAAAACTCTTTATCTATAAAATTGGCAGAGATAAATTTCCATAATCCATCACTTACGATAGAAAAACGATGGGTATTAATACACATAATCAAGCTTTCTATAGTATACTCATTGTTATCAATATATGCCTCAAGGCATTTTGTAGCTGTATTAGATATTGAAACAGAAATTTGCTTAGCTATATCTAATGCGTCTATATTATAGAATAAGTCTTCAAGTAAAAATGATGTTAAGTCCACATTTAACTTATAACTACCATCTTCTAACATTTCTTCACTTATGAATATCTTTGTGTCTAAAATGGCATCTCTAAACTTATGCGTAAGATATTCATTATCCTCAAAGAAGAATCCCTGAATAGTTAAAACAAATTTCTTCTGACTTTCCGTATTATTTTTTTCAAATGGTATATCCTGCTCTTCTTTTTTGTTTTTATCTCTATAAGCAATAAATTCTTTTAACACATTAGTCTCTTCTTCATTTAAAGGAATAATCGTAGGATTTCCATTTTCCAATACCCCATTTTCATCTATTGGAATAATAAAATTATTATACAATTCTGGTGTAGTCTCTTCTATTTTTGGGACTTGGAAATTTGGTATAATACCACAATAATGAGATAAACTATTTAGCAAAGAAACATCTGCTTCATAAGATGGCATCTTTTGTTTACCGCAACATTTTGGGAGTCTCTTTTCCAATTGATAAATAACTTTCTCCAATATTTCTAATTTGTAAAAACAACATCTTCTAATAGAGTTCCAAACGTCGTCATCGTTTTTTGTATAACCTATTGTATCAAATGTTGCTATCTTTATAGATTGCTCGACTATATCTCTATATGGTGCAGGGACGAAATAAAATACATCAAATATATCATTCTCTTCAAACTTACCTTTATATGTAAAGGCTACTAGTTCTAATCTAAAGATATAATCATAAGTCGATTTTAAAACATCTTCATCTCCTGTCTCAAATGCCTCTATCACATCTGTCCCTTTATAACCTTTTGGTATAAATAACGATACGTCATCTATCGTTAGCGTGTTACTTAAATTGAATTCTTTTAATTTATAAAATAAATCTTCTAATCTACTCATGCTCCCTTTTCTCCTTTCTTACAATTTGTTAAATAATTTATATTAAATCACAAAACTCGGTCAGAAGAAACATAACTTTAATAACGAAAATAGAAAGGAGCGATAATATGCCAAAAGCAATTTCAGATACATTTCTGTATAGAAACATGAATAAAGGTGGAGAATTACAGAATACTGTCATTAAGATTCTAAAAGACAGTACTCCTTTAGTGCCTACAGATTTAGATGAAGCTTTAATTATTATTAATCGATATAAGTTTCCTCTAAAGGCTGAAGTATTGGAGTCATTTGCAAATGATGAAATTCGTTTGGTTTACCCTACATTGAATACAAAACTACCCTCTTATATGCCATTCTTTTTAACAAAAGACCACGGTAAGATTATAGCAATTATTGATGCATCTGTATATGGTACAAAAAACGCTGACGGTAAATTTCGTATTGACCCTAAAAAATTATACTGCTTAATGGAAGGCGCATATCTATCTAGACTGTACTACATGCATGAAAACTCCATAAAACAAAAAAGTAAAATCCTGATGAAAGGAGCATCTATGTATAGTAGCATATTCACCAGGGTTTTAAATAAGCAGTTTTCAATCAATGTGGATAAAGATAAGTATCAGAAAGTTTTATTCTTAGCATCTAAGTTCTATCTTATTAATGTTATCGGTTTAAAAGATGGTGATATGGTATTCAACTATGCTATAAAGAATACAACATCTTTATCTGTGCCTGTATTGAATGATATTCATGAGACATTCGATGAGAAGTACTTTAAAGACTTCGCTAGTTTCATCGAGGGTCTTGTCATCAATTCTGATAGATTAAACTTAGGTCTAGAAGAATTAACTGCAAGGGGTTTCATCGAAACATATATCATGATGTATGATAGTGCAGCATTATTAGCATTAGAGTATTTCCCTTACTTTGTATATAATGCTATTTGTGTTATCAATGGAGCTTATATTAACAATCAAAAATTATTAGAGCAAGTGATTGGAAATGATGCCGCGGCATTCTATTCTGATTTAATTATGATTGCTCATTAAGGAGGTGAAAGTATGCCAAGTATAGTTATACCTGAATTAAAACATGTAAAACTGGAAGATGGGACATATGCAATAGTTCTACCTATTACAACAGTAGACCAAGTTTATTATGACGTAAAGAATAAGATAACGATAAGAGAGAAACTGAGTCAAACCGTAGGTGATAATGGAGGAGAACTTACAGGTGGTCTATCTTATAATTTTGGAGATACATTAAAGAGATTCTATGATATAGCCGCGTTCAATATGACAAATGAAACACATACAGGTATTTTAACTGTTAATTTACCTAAGTTCTATGATAATTCTCTTATCAGTGTTGAAGTGTCAGCGTTATCAATCGCTACTAAAAATTCTTGGAAAATCTTAGCATCTTGTGTATTAGATGCTGATACACAAACATGCAAATTTAGTTCTGTTCGTGTAGATGGTACAGGACCATTTAAAGAGGTTTACTTTGCAGATAATGGAAGCAATATATGCTTAATGATTGGTGAGGAAACTTCTGAATGGGAAAATATTTGTTTATACATCGATAGCGTTACTGTAGTAAATAATACTATCGATGATGTATGGAAAGAAGGTTATACAGTTAGCTTTTTAGAATCTGTAGCCACAGTTTCTAATATGCAAAGGTGTTACTCATTAAATAGTGGAAAAATTGAAATTAAGACTAATAATTCCACATTGACAACTAATGAAACCGAAATCGAATTCATTGGTGGTAGTATTGACGTTTATGATAATGAGTATGATACTTTACAAGTATTTATGAACGGTGTTCTCTTAGCAGAAAATATTCACTATGAAATTTCAGGAAATAAAATCATTGCAAAAGACGGATTTACATTCTATGGTTCTACAGAAGAACCGTTACTATTTGAATTTAAGGTAATTAAAAACTCTAAGAGTTAAAAGAGAGGGGTGTAACGTATTATTTATATACGTTACACCTCTCTTCATTTAATCATCTCCATCAAAATTATTTTCTGTCAAAATGGAAGCAATTGCTTTATAGATATTATCCATATTTTTCTCTAATGACTCTAACTGTTTAAGAATCTCTTCTAATTCTGGATTAGATTCCATTAGTTCACTAATATCTCCAACATCAGCAACACCTAACGAACCTCTTAATTTTGAAATAAACTCTGGTATAAAGGTTTTAACAGTAATCTTCCCAGCTTGATGTACACCTGTTGCAATCAATGCCCCTACTATTGCTTCTGCAATAACGGGTAATGTTAATGACTGGGAACCGATTATACAAATGATAATACTGGTTACCATCAAAATAAAAGGGATCACATCATTAGATACTTTTTTAAATAAATAAGAATGCTTAATAACGAATCCTTCTAAAAGTAATACTGCTAAATAGATAAAAAACAAAGTCTTATCGTCCATTAAGAAATTTAGAATTTCTTTCATAGAAATCCCTCCTTTTTTATTATTTATCAAAATGTTACCTATCCAAGACTTGAAAAAACAATCTTATAATAATTAAAAAGAAAGGTTGTGATATTATGCCACAAGGAATACCATTGATTACTAAGGCTATGCTTTCAGAAAAACTTAGAAAAAGTTTAGATGATAGTGCATCAATAAACACTTATCAAGAATATAGCTTTATCGCTACAGAAGTTGGTACAACTGTATCTATCATTGGTGGTAATATTACCTCATTTAGTACTACAAATGACTACTTGGCTGTATATAGAAACGGAAAGAAAATTCCTGCATCCAAGTATACAATTGATGGTACAACTCTTACATTTGCAGACCCTTATATCATTGATGATACAATTGAATTTGTACGAGTTACTAATGGAGTAATCGATTTACAAGATATTGGTTCTACTTTTGGTATTTATGACTTGTCATATAAACTTACAGAAGATACAGCTAGCGTAAGTTTCATTCCTGATGAATTGGATAGCTATATAGAAGAAACAGATTCTATCTTAGTTGTTACTAATACCGTGGTATTAGTACTTAATGAGCATTTCCGTATTAGCGATGATTTAACTTCAATCATAGCTTTAGATTCAGATGGAAATGATACTGAATGGAAAGCTGGTACTGAATTGTATATCTATTATTTCAGAACTTGATGTATTGAGAGGTGAGTTTTATGACTGAACACCAAGAGTATGAAATAAATGCATTAAAAAATAATACATTCGATTTCGTGTCATTAGGAGAAACTCTTAAGGAATTGAGAGAATCTTCTTTTAATTTTCTGTATTCACTACAAAGGGACTCTGTAGGAATAAAACGGTTTGACTTCACCTTTGCTGATTTGAAAATGCTTGACATGAATCATTACTCTTTAAAAATCGCAACTGATTTTATTAGACCAGATGCGAAATTAAAATACCGTTCTTCTAATCTATATCGCAAAGAAATTACTCGAAACATGATTTCAGAAAATAAAGATATATTCACTTATTCATTTATAACGATTATAAATGGTAAAAATTCTAATTTCTGGAAAATTAAAATAGACGACCATGGTACAGAGTTTATTCTACCTATACGTTCTAATGTAATAAAAGATGGTATAACATGGAGTAACTTTAAAGCTCTTAAAGATATTGAAGCTAATATAACTATTCTTGTCGTACCAAATGATAGTTTCAATGAATTATATAGCTCATTGAATGACTTAACAACATTTCGAGATTTCTTCGATGTACTAGATATTGGATCTGAAGAATCATATTTTCAAATACCTTTAGGGGCTATGCCAGTTCCTGTAGAATGCTTAATTCCTATGAAGTTCGGTAATAATACTATAGCATTTGACCACAATTGCGATATTGAACTTTATTATCCTAATATTTACCATATTAAGAATAGTCATAATTACGATATGAAAATTTTTATATTCTATCGTGAAGATACTAACACTCTTTATAGAATGCACAACGAAATAGATTTGTTTCATCGTTATACAGATAATATACTTAGCTTATATAAAGATAACTCAATTCCTAATTTCATTAAAAATTATACTCCTATAGAGCTTGAGTATGGAATAGAAGATTATATGAAAAACTTCTATAACCAAAAAACTGAGTTGGAGTATAAAAGTGAAAAACTAAAAGAATGGATTCGTGAGAATAACGAATTTGTAACACCTTATTTAGCTAAACTAATGGCTAATGAGCATAGGCATTATATGCACTTAAGCGATATTGATTTGAGTGAGAGGCTTCGTAGAGATACATTTAGTGAAATACAAGAAGGAGTTAATCGAATTACGTTCATAGAGGATATGTATGTATTCAAATTCTCTATATTGACGTATACTCCAGATATGATTCTTAGAATTTTCATTGACGGAGAATTCTTTGAGCCTGATGAAGTGTATTCCGATGAATTTTATACTTATCTCTATATACCAACTCGTTGTGTAAAAGAGGATAGTGTAATAGAAATAGAAAGAAGTATCCCTTATAACTTAGTGGTACCAGTTACATTTACAGAAGAAGAACCTACAAAGCAAATTAAAGTTAAATCCAATGAGTTTGCTATTTATGCAAATGACATCTTCTTAACTTATGAGAATGATAAATCGTATATAGATGACGAATCTTTCAAAATCATAAGTCATGTTTCCGATTTAGATATTGAAATCGATAAGGGCAGTTTCTTCAATGTAACAGATGCTAAAGTTATCTTAACAGATACAGAACTATACAATATACCATTAGAAATTCGTATTCATCACACAGGTAAATTGCATGGAGTAAATGCAAAAGGAACATTGGATTTTGTTTTATTCCGCAATACTATGAAACGATGTAAAGAGCAAATTCGTTTATTTAAAAATGGTAGATTAATTCCTGCTACACGATATACCGTGACTTTTGGGTTTGCTTTAGATGAAGCTAACATGGTCACATTATTAAACGAATTTGCAGCTGGAGATAGAATTTGCGTAGACTGCACTCCTAATAAATACAATGAAATAATGTATGAAAAAGAGATTGACGAACGAGGTTATATTGATTTGTCTGGCAAATTGGATAAACCTATTGATACTAGATGGTTTGATGTATATGTAAATGGAAAAAAGATACCTTCTACAGATATAGAGGTATTAACGCCTACAAAATTCTTTATCAATAATCTAAAGAGTAGAAAGAATCTCGATATCTATGAAAGAAATCGAGATGATGAATATTTTTCAATCGGAGATAGTAGCATTAGTGAGCAGATATTAGCTAACATTGAAGGTTTCTTTGATAGAATTTATCAAAATCATTCTAAAATAGAAGATATTGAAGATGATATCTTAGGTAGTGCGATTGAAAATATACAGACAGATATTATTACTTTCTACTATATGGTTCTAACACATATGTTCATCAATCCAGATTTAGATCAAGTCACAAATGGTATGAGAAGAGCTTATCCTACTATCATAGAAGATGGTAAACCGTTTTTTATCAATCCAGATGATATGCCCGACGCTATGCTTGTTCTATCTTTGAATGCAGATGATGGTGATTTGACAGCTGAATAAGAAAGGAGGTTATTTATATGGCTAGAATAAATCGTTTTGGTGTATCTTTTTTATCTATTGAGAATAAAGAAGAATCATTAAATGAAGAATTGATGGCGAAGAAAAGTCTCGGCATGACATATATTCGTTCAAAAGAAGGCTATGTGATTTCTTTTGATAAATTAGCTAGAGAAAAAACACATGTTGATAGTGCCTCTGCTATGGCTTCTAATTTAGATGTGGTTGGGAAAATGTATATGATTGATATCCCTGCTATCAATCTACCTGAAGTTATCTTAACAGATACAAATTTAATTCCAGAAGATGGGATTACTATTGTAGTTGAAAACTATAGGAATTTATTCATATCGTTAGACGTAGAAGGTATAGATACGGATAAAGATTCTATTATCAATGAAAACAAGCCAACTATTTCTTGTACGATTGAACGTCGTTCTATGGATAATACACAAGAAGATGAATATATAGTTGACCATATGCCATTAGACGAATTCAATAGTCATGTATGGGATTTGAAGAAATTTAATGGTAAAAGTAATGTTAGAATTACTAATTTACAGATTCATCCAAATGAGAAAATAACCGATGAAAATATGATATATGTATTATATAGCGTTATTTTTGTTGGAAAAAGGAGGTGACATATATGCCTAGTGGACGTTTAATACGTGATTTGACAAGCAGTAATAATCTGTTGATAACACAGGTATTGAAGCAATATGCTTTTGGTGATAGAGATATCAGAGAATACTCTGAAGATAATGTATACAACCAAGGTGATGTAGTCGTCTTCTTTAATAGAGATGGTTCTTATACTTTACGTCAACCTAAAGAAGATAATGTTACGGGTAATTTTGAAGCTACAAAATGGTCAGAAATTATTTTAAGTGAATTGATACAATATTGTGTGCGTAACTCCGGTTTAGTAATCGTATCTGATACTAAACCAACTAATGAAGATAATCTGATATGGTATCAAAGTTTTGCTAATAGATATGAATCTAGTGATTTTGATAATCTGTATACTTCAACAGAAAGAATTCGTTCAAAATCTGGTTTAATTATGATTAGCGATGATAAACCATTGAACTTAGACAATCTTGTTTGGCTTGAACCAATTTCTATAGAAACTAGCGATGACTTCGACGATTTCTAATAAAAAATAAAAAGAGATGTATAGATTTTATTATGTCTATACATCTCCTCTTATGAAAACATTATTGTAATAAATCGATGGAGGTGATATGTTATGTTTCTCAGTAATATTTTTTCTCGTGCGTTTAATAAAAAGCACCCTCTCACTAGACATACATTTTTTAGCACAATTAATCGTATTACTTCGTATAGCATATATCGGTTACCAATTGAAAACAAGTTAAAAAAGAGGGTTGTTATTTTTTATCTTAAATTACTATTTGAACGTATTGAAAAACTGATGGAGGACTGCATTACCAATTTGGAAACTTTTGATATTAGGGAATTGGAGAAATTATATCTAAAGACTCTTGATGAAGCTGAAGAAGAAGCGATTAAAAGTGGGGTTCCTAGTGTCTTTGTCGAGAAATTCAAAGAATGGGATGCTGTTCATGTAAGTATTCTATTAGATGGAATAAATAGAATTGCTAACAGTTCATTTTATGCAACTAACTATCTAAAAATGAGTACGGCATTAGACCAGTTAACCACACTTATTATATGGCAGATGTTGGACGTGGAGAAAACCATTAACTCTTTAAATGGAGATTTAGAGAGAGCTATTAAAGGAACGATTTTTGATACTAATTAGAGGTGGGTTATAATATGATTGGTTCGGTTTTAGCTATAAGTAATATCGATAATGCGGTATTAGAGAATTTATTAGAATACGGTGTGCTCGGAATTATCGCACTTTTCTTTATTCGTCATAGTAATCAACAGCAGAAAGAATCTATGAAGAACTTTCGGACTATACTGAATGAAGTATTAAAAGCAAATAATAATACCCAATATATGGAAACTATTTTGCAAACAGTTCAGTCACACAATTCCAATACAATAAAAACATTTGCAGAGATTTCAAATAAAATAAAGAATGAGCAGGAAGTGCAGTCTCTTCTTTTAGAAATTATCTTCGGGTATATCAATCTTATCAAAGAACTTAAAGTAGCATTGATTAAGATAAAAAATAACAATAGTGAAGATGCACGTATTGACGCTTTATGTGATGAATTGATTAGGAGGGGATTAGTAACCAAGGAAGATATTAAATATATAAGGAGAAAATACTCCGATAAAGACTTGGATATATTGGATGATGTTACAAATTCTGTAGAAAAAATAATGAAGAAAGGAAGAGATGAATAAAATCTCTTCCTTTCTTCTTTTTACCAGTAAGCTGTAAATGAGCTATTCTCTGGGTATCGCATATTTATAAATTCAATGACTATATTCATAAGGGACTTACGAAACTCTTCCTTATCATTCTTATATAAATCTTTTACTTCTAATGGTATACGCAAAGCATAAGTCTCTCTAAGTTCTGCCCCTATATAAATATTAAATTTACACCAACTTGGGCATTCGTCATCTTTGCATTCGGATATAAATACTTCCATTGATAACGCACTTGTAATGATAGAAATCTTATTCTTAGGCATAGTGATGACTCTAATATTCTCGTTGCTATCTAATAAGAGAGATATATTTCCATATATAGCATCAAATTTTACGGCTTTCCATTTCTTAGGCAAATCCATACATATATTTTTCTTACTAAAAAAACTCTTTTCTATATAAGTAATATTACAGCCAATCTCTTCTAATATAGTAATGATTGATTGTTTTTCTTTTCTTTTAAAATAGAAAGGGAACTTTATATGTTGTATGAATTGCCCTCCTGAATATCGCATCGACCCTAAGTACTCAACAGCATTTTTATCTTTCGTTATAAGTGCATGCATATCATTATGGATTTCTCTAAAGATAAGTTTTAATTCATCCTTATATATAACCTCTGTAAAGGATTCATTCCTAGGATAGAGTACACTTTCTTTCGATATAACTGTAAAAGGGTCTTTAAAATCATCTAGTTCCATCTCTATTCCTCCTTGAGATTAAGTAATCTTTTTGTAAGTTCGTTCACGTATAATGTATTAATAAAGATAATCAAGCGATAAGTTTTTGTACGTGCTATCTTCTTCGTTATAACGGTAAAAGTATTAAAATCAAATTCATAATCATTCTCTGCTTCCAATACTTCGTTATCTGCCATAACAATTGCTTTCAAAAGTACTGATAAATCAATATGTTCTTCTTTATGATAGCGAATCAATGCTAGCAATTCATCTGTCATAATAGAACTGAAATCAGTAGCATCAATACCAGTTTGAGGGTCAGGGTCTACCCGATAAAAAGTAGACGCATATACATTCCAATTCTCTGGTGCTTCTACTTTATAAATAGGAATAGAGAATAAAGGAATAATTTTTCCAGTCTCTGGTAATTCTGGATTACCCTCATATTTAATAGGAATAGGTTTCTTTGATAAGATATAGAAAAGTCCTACTCCCCAGAACTCTGCTGTAATTGTAAAATTGGTTGCAAAGGAGTCATACACTTGCCCTCTCTTAGAACCATCATCTACAGAGATATTAGAGATAAGCGTATCTACATTTGCATCATAGAAACGAAAGAACTCATCATTACCTGTGGAATCTTGTAACTTATAAGTTACAGGAGAATTTGAATGTCCATTCAAATAATCTAAAAATTCTCTCACATTACCATCTTTATTGTACATAGGGATTCCAGATAATTCGGAAATAACAGATAACATATTCTTTGGGATATAGCTCTCTAAATAGGCATGAAGAAAGAAGTTATGATTCTCTCTTACGCGATATTTAAGATAGTTAGCCATATTTATCTGTTCCATCATGGTCTCATGAACTATTGTAACATCAAACGAAATTTTCATTCTATTTAAAAGATAACGAATCTCAATACCTTTTTCTTCGTCTTTAAAAAAAGGCATCAAATTGCCATAATCTTTCGCATTTGCATTATCATAATATCTCTCCGTTAAGAGAGTACCTTGCATGAATTTATCATCATCTGACATATCAATTCTTGGCTTCATTATAAGCATAGGTTTTCTTTTCTTTAAAAACTCTTTATTTCTTTGCCGCATAGGATTAAACTGACTATACCCTATAGCGGAACTAATAAACTCGGTTCTAAAATATTTTTTCGGATATAAACTTATCACATATTCTTTCATAATACTAGTCATATTTCCATAAGTATGTGCCGCTGAAGTAGCTGAACAACAATCATACATAATTTATTTCCTCCTTTCCGTTTATGTATTTGTTTTTTAGATAAAAAAAGAGAGTACCTTGATAGATACTCTCCGTTATTATCAAAAGATTTTACTAATATAATTCCATGCAATAAAGATAGCGATAGATACGATAATGATTGAAACGAATAAAGCCTTAATCGTAAATATGGTAAGGTCTTCAGTTTCTTCCAGAGTGAGTTCTCCTGCACCTTCCCATGATACTTCATAGGTGTTACCACCTTTATCCTTTAAATCGTATCCTAATTGTAAAAGAATATCTCTATTTTTAACATCCAATTCTTTTACTGTAATGCATTTTTTGCCATTTTCTTTTGAAGCTTCACGCATAATACTATTCATTATGCGATAAAGTTTTCTATCCGGTTGAATTGTTTCTCCGTTAATACGTCTAACTTCTTCTGCTGTAAGTATATTATTTATCACTTTTATCAACTCCTGTGTTATACGTTTCTATATAGTATTTCATCATTTCTTCATTCTTTAACTGGGAGCATCCTAATGGATGTTTATATAAACCACTCATAATAAAATCTAAATAAGCGTTTTGTTCTTCTTCTGTTAAGAAGTACATAAGATAAGGATCTCGTTCCAATGCCAATCCCCATAAAGGAATCTTTGCATCTCTTTGCTCTTCATTAAGAAGTCTTATTCTTTCAAAATCATTCATTGGAGATTCAATGAGCCCTATATTATAAAGCATAACGATAAATGATGGTTTTGCTTTAATAGCTTTTTCAATATAAGTAAGATATTTATCATCATTAATATCTCCGTATGTCGTATTAATAAACCTCATAGATTCTGGCGCAATATCTAACATTATATTAGCTTCTTCATCAGTTATATTGTCTAAGAATTCTCCAGCTAAAGCGTTATTTTTTAAAGCAGCTCTTCGAACTTTTTCCGTCTTCTCTCTAATAAACTCGATAACCATACCATTACTTCTAACCGCATGCATTCTATATCTTTCAATAGGGTCACGCATCCATTGAATCGCATATGGGTATCGCTTTAATAATTTCAAGACTAATGATGATTCCGGATTACGAATAAAACGGATATTACCACCTTCTGCCGATACAATTACCTCTTGGATACCAATTGGCTGGTCAATAACATGTGCTGGGTGTAAAGAGCTATCTTTAAGCTTCTTAATAACTTCTTCTTCAGACGCTTCAAGCATCTCAATTTTTTTGTTGTTCATTTCAATATATCGCAGCATATCTAATTTCTCCTTTTCTCAATACTTCTAATTTGTTCTAATGGAATTTCAATTAACTGATTGGTTCCATTTTCTTCAAATACCAGAGTTGTACTAACAACTGGCGAAATATTATAGTCTATTTCTATTAAGTGGCAAAGTAAATCTTTTCTATATTTCGAATTGACAATCAACACTAATGGAATTGAAGGATTTTGACTATAAATGCCAGCATTATCCATTCTTACAATGTCTGTTATTTTAATATTTACCTCAGTTACATCAAATCCATTATTGCTAGAAACGAATTTAACATAGGGACTATTTGCCGAAATAAAGCTTACACGCATTTTCTCATAAACTCTTCCACTTTTTAGTGTAATATTATATAGCATTTTCATACATAGTGGGTCTCTATAATAAGTTGATTCAATATCTTTATCCATTTTTTTCTTGAAAGGGGTATTCATATCTTTCAATTCTTCCTCTTCGTATGTGTATACATTTTTCTTCTTAGTAAACATCTGGCTGCTGTCATAATTGTTCCTATAACGTATACGGATAAAATCACCTGTTAAAAACTTGGTTAAATCTGTCATTATAATTTCCTCCTAAAATATCTGTTTTCAAAAAAATAACGGTGATGGGGGTGGACTGGAGCTATACAGAACTCCAGTCCCACTTTATCCCTATCGCCTTGGGATTAAAACGCCTTACGGCGTGATTAAATACAGAACGCCGGCGCAAGCCCAAAAGTAAAGTTCGCATGGATGTAGCTGACGTTGCCACCACTGTACACAATACGGAAACCAGAGTTCCCGTTGCTGTACACATTAGACGAACGGAGCCACCATGCATTAGCCAAAATTCCATCAATACCTAGGTATTTGATACGATTAGAAGCAGTCTTATAATATTCATATTGAGTACCGTCACTTCCACTTCCATAAGTAGATGCATCTAATGACTGTGTACCATATACTTCCATTTCCGATAACAAAAATACATCATCTTGAATAGTAGTAGAACCTCTATAAGAAGCATACGTTCCTATATATCCGTAACGATAAGTCACTTTACTTACTTTCTTTATAAGAGATACTAAACCTGCAGGTAATGCATTCTTAAATCCATTATTACACCAAGTTCTTCTAGGAGAATCTTTCCATAAAGAATAACTTGGAGAATCATATGCGTTATACATATAATCTGTTGTTCCTAAACAGAATTTACTATGAATAGTTAATGCCGCCTTACTTACTCCATTAACAGCAGTTACTAAATCATCGTGGTTATTATCAATAATAGTTAAATCTATATACTGAGCATTTTGATTTTCTCCTGTTGTACCTGAAGATATTGCATTTAATGGTACTCTCTTTGTATCTCCATTACTCCAATAATCTGTGATATTGATATCACCATTATAATGAGCTTCAATCATTGCGCCAATATCTTCCCAACTACCATCTTTCCAACTAACGATTTTAGTACCATTATATATCGTAATAGCTGAGTCTAAAGATGAGCCTATTACCATTAACTGTCCCATCAACTTTTTTCTTCGTTCTTCTAACTGTCTATATTCAAAGTCAAGTTTATTAAATTCACTTTGTAATTCTTTTGTATCCATTCTCCTATGTTCCTTTCTTTTAAAAATAAGAAAGGGTATTTCACCCTCTCCATTTTAAATATTATTAAACTGAAATAAACCAATAATTTGATCTTTTATCAGATTCATTTCATTATTAAATAAACCATCATTTCTACTAACAAAAATATTCTTTGTAGGATTCAGATGTTCATCATGTTCACGCTCTAACTCATGCGTCATCAGTCTAAACTTATTTAAGGTATCTCCATCAACACTATTTCACACAGGTCGTTAATCTGTGCAGTTCTCTTATGAACTTCCTTGACTCTCATCAGGATGTAAGACTATATCTTCATCTTTATATACTATTACCATATATAAAGAGCCTACCATTTCGTAAAGGACCAATTTCGTCCACCCTCACTTGAGGTCTACTCTACTTGCTTCTTCGCTTATATATTTCTATATAAGTTATGCTTTCGATAGTCGTTGAACTCGTAATCAGTGATAAAATTAACTTTTATTTTTAATCGTTAATCTAATACGGTTAATTAACATTCTCGTAGCATTGCTTCGTTCTAAGGATATTTTATTCATGATTTCACTAGTTGGCATATTTATATCAACCTCCAATAAATCTATTATTTCTTGTTTTTGTTCTGTAGTATATTCTCTAACGACTTTATTTGGTTCAGTCGATGGAATATTATATTTTTCAGATATCGATACCCATTGTTTCTTAGCCTTTATTTTACCTATTGTATCTTTACTAACATCTGTCATTCTACTTATTTCAGCTATTGAATGTGTATTTTCCTCTAATAACTCACATACATTTTCAATTTGAATATTCGTATAAATCGATCTGTTCGCTTTTTCACAAGTTTTATACTCTCTTCCAAATTTGTGGCTTTCTTTAGAATTATCAGACCTTGTCAACCAACGTAAATTACCGATATCGTTGTGTATTTTTATTTTGTCAATGTGGTCTCCTGTCAAATCGAGAATTTTTAGTGTCTCTTCTGTAACAGGGCTAAAAGCGTTTAGAACCATGAGATGTACAGACATCCATCGTCTTTTCATTGTTTTTGGCAATAGCGCTTTTTTCAATGCAACTCTACAATATCCTTTATCACTTAAGTAATATTCTACAAATTTTTTAGTTTCACGTTCTCTAATACGACCAAAACTAGAAACTTCATATCCTGTTAATACACTGTGTATAATAACGTCTTTCCAGATTTCTTCTGTTTTCATATATTTTATACTGATTATTTTGTTGCGTCGATTTTCTCTATTTCTGACCTTTTTACTATACCTTGGAAGTTACTCCTTGCCACTAAGTATATCACTATCTTAGCTTAGTAGTCAGAACCTAACGAGTGTATTCCCGCAATTAGATAGGTTTTGTCATACGAATCACTTCGTAAGGGACCTTGATTTCAGTCCGCATTAAATGGGGTAAGAATAGCCGGTGACAGCGCCATTGTATAATCATCATTTAACTCTGGCGTAACACGTACAATCTTTACAGTCATATAAC
>Ga0326513_10000192_pt1 | contig 49406 bp, 77 predicted proteins | sample 2_2465_0518_D_FD_203654 | JGI IMG/M metagenome (GOLD analysis project Ga0326513, IMG submission 203654) | Bovine rumen microbial communities from UC Davis, California, United States - 2_2465_0518 | ecosystem: Host-associated > Mammals > Digestive system > Stomach > Rumen | place: USA... | reverse complement strand
TCGCCCGGGTTGCTCCACATAATCAAAGCCCGTTCGATAACTTCGAGCTGAAGGGGGGCAATATGGCGTTCGTCATCCTCATCACGGGCAGAAAGCCTTTGCAGTGTGTTTGACGGATTGATGTCATGCCAAACGCATTCAGCCCACTGTTGCCACTGAGCTACTGGGAATTCCTCGGCTGTATGGGATACAGGCTCTGGATTGTCGCCCGGCTTACGCAGGACAAGCAGATAGTCTGGAATGCCCATTCTTGACAGCGCAGAATCTTTCTTTATCTGCTTCCACAGCAGACCGATTGCCTTAGTCCTCTGCATAGCCGTTACAGGGTCTTTACGGATGGTTATCCGTGGGCAGTGCATCACAAACCCTGCATCTTCAAAGATACGGATAAGGTCGCCAGAAAAATCCCTGATCCCGATGACACCATCACGCTGTTTGCTGAGCGGCAAGTCCATACAATGAACGCACATCTCACGCCCAGGCTTCAGGATGCGGAACAGCTCGCTGGCAAGAAACTTGAAATGCTCCGCAAACTCGCCAGAAGTCCTGCAGTTGCCCATATCCCTGTCACTGTTTGAGTATGTGTACAGGCTCTCGAATGGCGGGGAAAACACGATACAATGTACGCTGTTATCTGGCAGTCCCTTGATGACTTCTACGCAATCTCCGTGGTACGCCTGCCAGTTTTCCCCTGACGCTTGATTCAATACTTTCATCTCCTAATCTCCCTATTAAGCCTCTAAGAGCCACTGTGGCAAGTTCATCGTGACCGTCGGCTTGTATTCATCAGTCTGCTTTGATGTAGCCCTGATGTTCTCCTTTGTCAGTTCTTGGGTAGCGGATATCATGCCGCTTAGCATCTCCGAGAAAATCCGCTCCTTGTTTTCAATGTTTGCAACGACTGCGCCTTCTGTATCCGCTGTGATGACATGGACATCTACTGGATGTTCCTGACCGAACCGCCAGCATCTCCTTACTGACTGATAGTATTGTTCGAAGGAATCAGACAGCCCGACAAACGCCATCTGATGACATCTCTGGAAATTCAAGCCCATGCCGAAAATGAGCGGCTTGCTGATAAGGATGCGGATTTTTCCGCTTGCAAAGTCGAGAGCCGCCTTTTCCTTCTTTTCTGGCGTATCACTGCCCCTGACTTCGACTGCTTCAGGAATCATCCGAGCCAGTGCATCTGCTTCGCTGTTCAGGTTGCACCAGATTATCCACTGCCCATCCTTTACCAATCCAGCGCATTTTTCAGCACGTTGCTCTACTGAATTCCTGCGAGCCGCTTGCCGTTCCTGCAAGGTCAACGCCTCAGCTTGGAAAAGCAGTCCGACATCCTTTTCTGTTTCAACCGTATGCTGGTAGACAGACAGCTTCGGCAACTGATAGCGGCTTCCGTCGTATCCAAGTTCTTCAGGATTCGTCAGCATGACAGCCCAAGATGCAACCCATTCCCAGAAGGATTTACGGGCGTGCTTTTTCAGCCGCCACTTGGACGTATCGCCGCCATCATGGACGAAGAATGTAGCGAGCATCTCATTGGCACTCATCACATTCAGGAATTCAGAATGGTTGCAAAGTTCCATCAGGTCATTTGGTGCTGGAGTTGCGGTACACGCAAGTCGATAGGGAACAGTCCTGCATACTTCAATCAACTGCGTCCTTACTTTGCCTGTCATGGATTTCAGGATTGAGCTTTCATCCAAAACGACGCCATCAAATCTGTCAAAGCAAAATCGGTCAATTCGCTCATAGTTGGTGATGTTGATTCCGTCCTTTACGTCATCCTGTGACTTGCAGATAGTGACATTGATGCCGAATTTCTCGCCCTCTGCTACTGTCTGCTGCGAGACCGCCAGCGGAGCAAGAATCAGCACATTTCCGATATGCCGTGACCATTCCAACTGCATTAATGTCTTGCCTAGACCCGTTCCAGCAAAGATTGCAGAGCGTCCTTTTTTCAAAGCCCAAACCACAATATCCCGCTGGAAGTCGAAAAGATGACCGCTGATTGATTCAGTCGGAACATCCATTCCTTTTGCCTCTGACACAATCTGCTTGGACTTCAGAAAATCATCATAGTTCATCTTATTCTTACCCCTTCTTTGATAACGATGTCCACGCCTTGAGGTATTTCCCCGGTTTCCCGATAGTTTTCAAGAATCTTTCTCTTATCCAGTTTTGGTGCTTGATGTTTCCAAAACTCGACAGGAATCAGCTTTTCTTCAAAAACCTCGACATAAGCCGGATTCTTCTGGATGCTGATGGTGCATTCCGGGCATTCAATTTTCTGAATGTCATGCCTCTTCATGGCTTCCAGCGTATAGGTTTTCAAGGACTCCTTCCGATTCTGAAAAGCCTTCTTTCTTGCCTGTAATTTCTTTATCGTGTCGTCCAATGCGGCAATCATCCCGTCCAATTTTTCACAATAGATACCTATGCCAGCCGCCTTGACTTGTATCGCCTTGTCCAATGACTCAATCATTTCTGCCGGGTTTTCAGCGGTCTCAAGCTGTTCTGCAATCTGGTTGCGTTCGTCCAGTAAGACCATCAATGATTTGGTCATGTCTCACCTCAAAACGGAATATCTTCGAGATTGTCATCAATGAAAGGCTTATCCTGCTTCTGTGGAGCAGGACGGGTCGATGTTTCACCTTTTCCGCCCAGCATCTGCATCTGGCTGGCAATAATGTCAGTCGAATAACGTTCCACACCGTCTTTGCCCGTGTATTTCGATGTCTGGAGCCGTCCCTCGATGTAAACCTGCGAACCTTTGCGAAGGTACTTGTCAGCGATCTCAGCGAGTTTTCCGAACATGACAACCCGATGCCATTCTGTCTGCTCTTCGTTTTTCCCTTTCCATGACGTTGCTACCGAAATGCGGGTTACGCTGTCGCCAGATGGATTGAATCTGGTTTCGGGGTCACGTCCAAGCGAGCCTACGATAATGACCTTATTGACTGATACCATGCCTTACTCCTTTTCTGCCTGTTCAAAGATTGCTTTCAGTTCGTCATAGGTGACTTTCAGATATTCCTTTTCTTCTGCTGTCGCCTGCTTCCAAGAGTTGCCAAATATTGATTTCAGACTTTCCATGTCTGGAGCTTCACGCATTGCCGATACGGCATTCTGAACATTGAAAGCAGGCTGTTTAATTGGCTCTGAAGCATCTACAGCATCGTTCTCGACCAGTTCCAGTGCCATACCCCAGCAATAACGTCTCATGTAAGTGATTGATGCTCCGATGTTCTGGACTTCGTGGCATCCTTTGAGCTGGCATCCACCGAAAGGAGCGGAAAAGGTGAGCTTTTCTTCTGGTTTCTCAACGTTGTAAAGGTCAAGGAAAGCCATTGCGTCATTGATGTAGAAATGCGGGCAGATTCCGTGCTTTATGCAGTCAGCGAGTACCTGCGGTATGAAGTCTGGCAGTTCAAAGTAGTTGAACCCTGCAAAAGCATTCTTTCCGGTCTTGCGGTGTGCCTGTGACAGAAAGTCCATCCGCAGTGCGTTTGTTTTCTGGTAAATGTTCATGTCTTCCCCTTAAAAAATCCCTCTATCAGCCGCCCATTTGTCAGACGGTGTCCACTTGAAAGACGGGGAAAGCATGTGCTTCCCTTCCGCCTGCATACGTTCCCTGACGGCTCTGAACCGTGCATCATTGCGGAGCCTGATACGCTTTAATTCTTCTGATAAATCAGATTTTTTTTCATGACCGAAAAAATTGAAGATGTTCATCATTCCTCCGCTTCAAAACGAGCTAATTGCACGAAAAACTTTGCTTTCCCTTCTTTCGTAAGCGGCTTGCAAATCTGATGGTTAATGAAATTGACCACAATGACTCGAAGAGCAGTCTGTTCGTCGTAGTCATCCGAAATCTCATCGATTTTTTTCATTAGACTGTTAATCAAATCACCAAGAAGAAGTGATTTGGCATAAGTTGATTCTTTCATTTCATTCTCCTAGGTTATCGTTGATTCTCTTTGCCCCGTTTTTCGCTTCTTTACTAAAAATCTCAAGAACCCGATCCCAACCTTTGGCATCAACTCTTGAAAGAACAACTGACATCAGATTAACTGAAACCAGAGTCATCATGTAGGCTTGCTCTTTTCCATTCTCTTCCGCACTATAAATGACAGCAGAGATGGCTTTCACAATTGCCTTGCAGTACTCCTCTTGACAGCGGTCATATGTTTCCCACTTGAATGAAGGGCAGTTCATGTGTTTCCCTTCCCGTTCCATCTGTTCCCGTACCGCCTTGAAACGGGCATCGTTCCTTGCCAGGATGCGTTTCAGTTCCTCTGATATGGCAGGCGGTTCCTGTTTGAAAAATCCGAAAATCATTTCCCATCTCCTAACAGTTCAATCTTTTTCAGCCATGCCAGATAGTTGGTTTGGATGTTCGTTGCAACTCTCTGTACAAGCCCGTTCCTAAGATGTTCCTGAGATGTCATGTAAATGTCCTGCAAGGGCTGTTTCGCTTTTACCGCCTGATATACTTGCCAAGCGGCGTATAGTGACCAGCCGTATTTCCTTTCTAGGTCTGAGACAATTTCAGATTCCCAAGCCCTCAAAACGTATTCATAAGGTGTCATGCTTGTTCTCCTTTTCCTTCAAACTGCATAATTTGATGTATGAACCATCTGGCAATTCCCATACCCAATCAGCCTCAAGGACCAGGATGGAGATAAGGTGCGCCTGCTCTGCGTTGTTCAGCATATTGAGTGGATTCATTGCATAGCCTCCAACTGCCTCAATTCATCCAAGTACCAGCTAGACCATTTTTCAGCGGATTTGAACCAGTAATCTTGGCCTTCTTTTGTAAGTGCATGGGATGCTGATTCGAGGGTCCGGTGATAGTTCTGTTTTGACATTAAACATTGAACTAAGACGAACATTTCATCCTTGTCCTTGCACATACATATGGCATCAAGAAGCCTTGGCTGTTCCCAATGCTTGAGGGCATATTCATAAGAAGTCATCATAGATAAATCCTTTCTTCCAGCTCATCCCATGCCTGCTGGTTGGCTTTCTCGATACACTGTTCTTCAACCCAGTTGCAGAGAATTTTTCCAATCTCTGCATAGTTCCAACTCTTCTGCTGAAGGATAGGTTTCAGTTCATTGGTGAGGTCATCCCCGGCATCCGCAAGAATGTCCAGAAAGACAGCAGGGTCCTCGCAGTTGAACTCGTCTTTCATGAGTTCATCCGCGCGGTTTTCCGCCCATCGCTCATTTCGAGCGAACTTATCTTGTTCGCGTTCATATCGTGCGAGCGTGACATCGTGGTAGGAATCCGCTCTCATCACAGCACCCCCGCAATCTGTTCAGCCACCCATTCGACTGTGGCGGCGATTACAACAACGCTGGCAATCATCAGCAGTGGGTGTCTTGTTGTGTCTGAAAGATTCATTTATAATTCTCCTGTTGGTGTTTTCTGTTCTCCGCAGAGTCCAACTGTTTGATACAAGCCCCTGCAAGTTCTCCGCTTTCAGGGGCTTCCCGTTTTTGGTCAGGAAGTTTCCGTGAAGTTCATCTTCAGCGGATTCCAGGACAACCGAACAAAGCCTCAAGTCTTTCCCTTGTACTACTATCCTTTTCCTGTACCAGATATTATAAGCAAGCTAATAAATTAAGGCAACCAGTAAACTAATATTTTTTTGTTGTCCTTATTGCTTAACTCGTAAAAGACTATCGGCATCCTTTTAAATAAGGACAACGATTAGTTTGAAAGTGGTGGATTTTTCGCACTTCCTGGACGATAGACATAAAAAAACCGCTGCGGTCAGCGGTCAGTAGTTACTTACTATACTAAGTTACTTCACAATTCGGATGCCATTTTTTGCAACGGCTTTCCCTTGGATTTTCACTGCATTAAGAAGTTCTCCCTCAATGGTCTCTGTCTGATAGAAAGAGTTGTCGCTGATGACTGCAAGTCTGTTCCCTATCAATCGCTGAAGGTGTTTTATTTTTGTTTCTCCATCGATCGTGAAGACGTATATCCCATCTCCTTGGAAGACCTTTATACTGGAATCGAAGATGACGATATCTTTGTCTTCAAAGGTCGGTGACATAGAATCGCCGTGGATTGTAATGATGGACGTGTTCTTTGGATTTATTCGTAGATTATCCCTTATCCACTCCTTATTGATATCGATATAGCGTATGACATCCGGATAATCCTTGTTCGGGAAACCATTTCCAGCGGATGCATATATATCACGGACCGCCAGCCTTATGAAATCGTCCCTCTGTGGTTGAATGCTTTCATCTCCACTGACAACGATTTCCATCATGCCTTTCCCTGACTGGAGCCAAGAGGGGTGTACCCTGAGAGTGTTGGCTATCTCAACGATGTGCTTGGATGACTTTGTCATACCGGTTTCCAACTGAGTGATTGTCGATTGAGATAATCCGGATTCTCTAGCGAGAGCCTGCTGAGACATCCCCAACTCGGTACGTCTGGTCCTTATTCTTGAGCCGATTCCGTTCATTTCAATTCCCTCCTCCAATATAAGTATCTTAATTAAAATATAAAACAGATTGCTTATTGAGTTTTTCAATTAGTCAACTTATAATCTAAAATATGGATATTAGAAGGCTGTTAAAAGAATTGATGGATGAGGGACTGACACAGAAGGACATCTCCAATCACGTTGGATGTTCTCAGTCGGCAATCAGCCAGATGGTGAACCGAAAAATAAAGAATCCGTCCTTCAATACAGGGACGGCAATTATCAACGTGCATGAAAAATACTGCTCGCGGAAATGACTGACCTTTACCTCATCAAGACACCATCCGGCTCGCTGGCTCCGGCTGACGAGGAGTCTGCGGATGTCCTGCGCAAGCAGAAGATCGGACAGGGATTTAAGACTCGACTCAAAAGGGTCAGGAACATCCGTTTCCACCGCAAGTTCTTTGCGTTGCTCAATTATGCTTTCGATACATGGAATCCGATAGAAAAGGAATACAAGGGTGAACAGGTTGCCAAGAATTTCAAGCAATTCAGGGCAGATATAACCGTTCTGGCAGGTTTTTATGAAATGACCGTCAGTTTGGACGGCAATGTCAAACTCACCCCTAAATCGATTTCTTTTGCAAACATGGACGAGACCGAGTTTGAACGACTGTATTCCGCAGTGATTGATGTCCTTCTAAAGAAAATCTTCACGGACCAAACACGTGAGGATGTCGAAGATGTAGTAAACAGGCTCCTTGAATTTGTATGAAGCGGACGGTGACAGCAAAAGAGAAGCGGTATCTGGCAGAAGTCGCCAGATTGAGGTGCGTTGTCTGTGAAATGATGGGCTTCTATAGTCCGGATGTCCAAGTCCACCATGTCCGCCTGAACCACGGATGGGGACGTTCTGGACATTTCGCGACCATCCCTCTTTGCTGGGAGCACCATCAAGGAAAGACAGGGGTTCACAGTATGGGACGGGAGCAGTTCAAACAGTTGCACGGAAAATCGGAGATTGAATTGATGGAAGACGTACAAGAACGCCTCAAGGAGTTTTTATGACTGAAGACTCCTATATCGTCATCCAGTCATGGATGATGCGAGACCTTAAATTATCAGGAAACAGGTTGATAGTCTATGCCCTGATACATGGGTTTTCCCAAGACGGGAAATCCACATTCCATGGGGGACTGAATTACCTCGTGACCGTAACGGGACTGGATAAAAGCACAATCATCCGTGTCCTGAAATCCCTGACGGATGACAACCTCCTTGAGCGGTCAACAATCAACAAAAACGGGGTTGAGTACAACTCCTACAAGACTGTAAATCAAGGTGGTAGCAAAATGCAACCAGTAGCAGAATGCCACCAGTGGCAAAATGCAACCGAGGTGGTGGCAAAATGCAACCGAGGTGGTGGCAAAATGCCACCCAATAATAAAAAGATAAAAAAGAATAATAAAGATATATCTTCTTCACTACGTTCAGAAGATATTGTCCCAGAAGCACCGCCGGACGATGTGGAGCAGGTCTTCAATCACTGGAAGACGGCAATGGCTTCTCCACGGTCAAGGCTTGACGACAAGCGCAGGCGTGTCATCCGTGATGCCTTGAAGCACTATTCCGTTGAAGAACTCAAACGCGCCATAGATGGTTGCCGTCTTGACCCGTGGTCAATGGGGGAAAACGACCGGCACACCAAGTTCAACGGCATCAACGTCATCCTGCGGGATGCAGAGCACATCGACAAGTTCATTTCCCTGTACGAGAAACCGCCGAAGCCCAAAGAGACGTGGACTTTCGCAGAATACTTTTCCAGCCAGAGGAGGATTGTAGATGAGTGTCCAGTACTCTTGGGTTGAGAAACTGTTTGCCAATATGTCCCTGCTCTATGGAAACCGTATGGAGAAGATGTGGAGCGGAATTGGAAAAGGGCAACTTATGGTCTTCTGGCACATGAAACTGGAAGACCTGACAGAAGAAGAATTTTCACGCGGGGTAAAGGCTCTGGACAGGCAGGAACATCCGCCGTCTTTGCCTCAATTCATGAGTCTCTGCCGTCCTGAAGTGAATGCTGTTGCTGCCTATTATGAGGCGGTCAAGGGCTTGCAAGAACGCCGCTTGGGGCGGAAAGGGGAATGGTCTCATCCGGCAATCTTTTGGGCGGCATCACAGATGGCGTTTGATCTGCTGAATCAAACTCAGACACAGGTTGAAAAACGCTGGAAAGAGGTTTTGATCCTTCAATACGAAAAAACCACTTGGCAACCAGTTCCTGATGTTCCAGCTCCATTGCCTCCGCTTACGGTCGATAAAGAAGGTCAGGCAAAAGTAAAACAGAAGGTCAACGAGTTTCTTTCTAGACGCGAGGATCGCGGCAATACAGATTGGATTGAGTATAACTTGGAACGTCTGAAAAATGGCTGGAAGCCTACCCAAGCGGTCAGGATGATGGTTCTGAATACAGCGCGGATGAAAGGCATTTCAATTCCGCATGGAGTCAATTGATGGATGAAGTGAAAGTTATGGGAAAAGTCTCTCCGGAATTGAATGACCGGATTTACAAGTTGGCAACTGATTTGACTAAAAATTTCGAGCCAACGGAAAAAATCAGGAAACAAATCACAGTCAGGGATGTCCTTCATACATTGTATTTATTCTCGAATGGAAAACTTGTCATTCAACGTTGGCAGAAGTTAGCAGAACGTTCTGGTTGGAGCATTGAACTTTTTCGCGAAGCCGTTAGATGTTTGACCGAAATGGGATTGTTTACTCCAGTTGACCCTTCCCCGCCAGGATTTCTAAAGGGGGAACTTACGTGGGGTGTTGAATGAAACAAGTCAAGCAACAACTCCTAAAAAGCATTCCCGAAGGAAAGTGGATTTCCGGAAAAGCGTTGCAGAAGGTTTCTGGTGTCATGCAATTCCCGTTTTCCCATGTTTCCAGACTGCTCCAGGAAATGACTCATACCGGAGAAATCAAGCATTTCTCGTGGTCGAAAGGTTCCTTCTATGCGTTGCCGGATGCGCCTGATGTCACTGCTGAGATGGAACGGAGAAAGGTTTTCATGGCATTTCCGAAAGAGGGTGGTCGGTCACTGAAGCGCATCTGTGAGCTGGCTGGCGGTACGTCTCCAGACCGGGTCAAGGAAATCGTGGACCAGTGGCTGGTCGATGGCACTGTTGAAACATTCATCAATCGGGAAAAGAAGGAACTGCTGAGGTTGGTTTATGCGCCTGAATTTCCGCTTCTTGTTGAAACGATAGCTCCGCCGTCCGTTTCTTGGGAGCGGATAAATGCCCTGTTTGTCCAGATGGCAAGGAAGACGACGGTCAGGAATCCTTACGAGTACATGAGGTGAACCATGTTCGACAACCGTCTCGGACAAAACAAGGATAGACGAAAACAGTATTACGACAGCCGAAGAATTAATGTCACCTGTCGGAATCATGGTTCCTGTAAGTATTGTATATCAAATCGAACATTCTCTAGAAGAAGACTTGAGCGGTTTGCTGAGGCAGATTTGATTGCTGTTATGACTCGTTTGAGCGAATGGAGAATGAATTGAGAATCAGCATCACCGTCCCGGGAGAACCAGTAGCAAAAGCCCGTCCACGTTTCACCCGTAGCGGGCATGTCTATACACCGAAGAAAACTGCGGTTTATGAGCAGGTTGTCGGGTTGCATGCAAGGGCGGCGATGAAAGGACACAAAATCCTGACAGGGGCGGTACGGCTGTCTGTAACGGCTTATATGCCGATTCCGCAGAACTGGAGCCTGAAGCAGAAAACAAAGGCGATGTCTGGTGCATTGAGGCATACCAAACGTCCTGATTCAGACAATCTCTGCAAGGCGGTGCAGGACGCTTTGAACGGCATCATCTATGCGGATGATGCACAGATTGATGAGGTTCATATCCTAAAACGATATGGCATCCCACGCACTGAAATTGTTGTGGAGGCAGAGGATGAAGCGTAACGGTTGTGACATCTACGGCTATCCGATCTACGAACCGACAGAGGCGGTTTATGTCATCCAGTCTGCGGATGGAAGTTTGAGTGTTTTGATTACGGCGACAAGTGAACGGGATGCTGGACAACAGTTTATGGAACTGCTGGCTATGGCGATGGACGAGGGAATCTTTATCAGGAGAGTACAGTAATGCCGCTTTTCAAATCAGCCCACGAGGCACTGAAATTTGCCTACAACTTCAACGGCGATAACTGCGTAAAAGCCACTCTTGGAATACCTCCAGCTCCAACCGGCAGGGGGCTTGGTGGTCTGGACGGTGCAGGCGAGGCAGGGAATATCAAGCGGATTGCAGAGGGAATCAGCAAACAGGTTACCGGTTGGGTGTGGGCAACCTATCTGCCGAACCGTATCCCGTGTCATTGTGGCAGACGATGCTGTCAGGGTTGGGAGGAGAACGTTCAATGGTCTAATGCGGTGGTTGAGATGGCAAAACTTGTGTTCGGTTCAGGACGCATCTTGATAACAAAACAGTATTTTTCCGAAAAGGCATACCGACTGCCGGTTTACAAGATTGCCCAGATTGAAAGCATCTCTGAGAGGCACGTTTACTACCTGATGAAAACCGTTGTGACTTTTTTCAGGGGGACGAAGAAACAGAGGGGAGTCGGTCAAATCTATCTGGATGCTGTTGACCAGGCTTTAAGAAAACAGGGCATCGTGGGGGATGAAGAATGAAACAGGTAACAACAGACAAAGTCCGGCGGTACTTTTTTGACAAGGGATTCTGCGGGTATGAGATTGAGCGGAGTTTTGTACCGGTTGGGTTGGATGAAATTGAAAAGGTCTATCTCCGGTTGTCGAATGGGCGCAGCGTTTGGTCAGTCGGATTTGGAAAAGAGGATAAACAAACTTTTATCCGTTTTGCAAACGATCTGCTGGAAATGGCAGAAAAACTTTAAGGGAAAAACCATGACAGAAGAAATCAAAGACGAAACCATCATTGACGATGCTGAAATCAAGTCAGAGGAACAGACTGATGGAACACCACAGGTTGACCAGGCTATCGCTGAAATCACCCGTGTGGCATCTGCCGCCTGTTTCGGTGTTGGCAGCCGTGCTGACGCAATCGAACGCATGACCGCTATCGGTACGAACCTGATTCTGATGGCTCTGAACGAAACCAGCCAGAAAAGCCGGATGGCTGTTTTCAGCGCAGTCCTTGGAAACCTTGCTCAAGCCGCGGGTGTCCAGATTCAACAGGCACCACAGGATGAACCAAAGGCAGAATGACCGCTTCTGTGCCAGAAGCCAGAACGGTGACTGGCACTGCGGTGTCACTGGAAAACTGACTGGGAGGAACAATATGGCATTCATAAATCCAGACCACATTATATATATCTCAGCTGGAGATGAACCTGATACAACCGTCATTGAAACCACCAGCAGGAACATTTTTCTTGAAGTGAATGTCGAAGATTTTATGGGTGGACTCAAGGTTATGGGCCATATAGATATCGGGGAAATAAGATGAGATTTCGCATCATCTCTGACCTGCATATCGACATCAATCATAGGATTCCGCTGGAATACGATGATGACGTGTTTACGGTCGTCTGTGGTGACATTTCAGGATATGCTGAGGATTCCATCCACTGGATTGTCAAAAACGTCAGGAACGGCGTTTTCGTGTCAGGAAACCATATTGCTTACTCCGGCAGGTACACCATTGAGGAAAGCCAGAGGGAACTGGAACGTGTGTTCCCGTTGGATGAACCAGTTTCGTATCTCAATGACAGTTACAAGATTGTTGATGATGTGGTCTTTGTCGGTGGGACATTGTGGACAGATTTCCTGCTGGGATACGGCGTAAATCATAGAGAAGGCGGCATCAACAAATACCGTCTTGGTGCAAAACTCATGGCAGCCTTGGGCATGAATGATTACCGGCAGAAACTGTCATCAGAAAAGTTCCTGACCCCGGATGATACTCAGTTCATGCATTACCGTACAGCGAAATGCATCGTTGATGTCTGCGAGAAATTCCCTGATAAGAAAATCGTTGTTGTCACTCATCACGCACCATCAAACCAGTCGCTTGATAGCAGATACGTAGATAGTGCATTGAATCCATGCTACGCATCAGATATGGATAACCTCATTCTGAAATGTCCAAACATCAAGTTATGGTGCCACGGACACATCCACCAGTCGAGGGATTACAAGATTGGTGGGACAAGGGTTATCTGCAATCCGCGCGGGTATGAGGCAATGGGCGAGGTCAACCCTACATGGGACAGGGACTTGGTAATCGAGGTATGAAATGAAATTTCTCGCTATTGTCGGCTCCAGAAGTGTCCCTGAATCGAGGTTTCCGGAATTTGAGGAAAGGATTACGGCGGCATTGAAGTCAACTGGCTGTGATGCCATCGTCTCCGGAGGCGCAAGAGGTGCTGACCGGATCGCTGAAATTTATGCTTACCGCCATAACCTCCCTATCAGGATTTTCCGTGCCGAGTGGGACAAATACGGGAAGGTAGCAGGAATGCTGAGGAACAGCGAGATTGTAAAACAGTGCCATGCGCTTCTTGCAATCTGGGATGGAAAATCAAGAGGTACAGGAGACAGCATCAAGAAAGCAATGGCGGCTGGGAAGTGTGTCACTCTTTTAGCAACCAATGGACCACCTGAATGGCTCAGAGAAAGGATAAAGAATGAACCGGGTCTGGTACAAGAATCCTGAAAACCCCATCGCCTTTTTCAAACGGGTATGGGATATGACAGACATTCGTTGGATTGATGAAATCGATATGTCCAAGACGTGGACAAGGACAAAACTTGAGATGCCTCTAGATGAATTCCTTGAAAAGCTGGAGCGAGGTAGGCTTGTTCAGTTTCGATTTGTTGAAGAGGATACCTATATCGGCGGCAGATATTTTACTGCGTTTGTCCGTTTCAAAGACCCTGACATCAAGCGTGACCTTTTTGGATGGGTATATATCCCTGTGAACGAGGCAGGAAAGCTGAAAAGCGAATTGGAGGTGCTGTGATGATTGTGGACAAAGGACCGTGGAATATCACTACCAGTATGGAGTTACAGTCTGATGATTTTCTGCACGATGTCAGAATTAAAATAAATGGAGACTTTGATGGATTGGCTGACCGATTGAGATACCTGAATGCGCTGAAAGACAGATTGAACGAGAAACCGTTGGAGGGGGAATGATGGTCTGTCCTGGTAAGAAGCCAAAAGGAAAATTACACGTTTATTTCAATGGTAAGGATATGGGCGAGGTCGAGCCTTATATCCAGACTGATGAGGATGTAAGAATTGCAAATCTGTTGCATAGTAAGTGGTTGCTGACTCCCAGAAAAATAAAAATGGTTTTTACTGCGTTTGTTTTCAATCCGATTGAGGCGATACGTGGTCCATATGCTGTCCGTCCGTTGTCTCTTTGGGGGTGGATGTGATGGGAATGAAGCGTCTTTGTGAAATCGACTGCACACGTGAAGAAGCACAAAAAATCACCAAAGACTACGGGCGATATCGGTTCTATCCTGCTGAATGCGGCGGCTGGATTCCAACTGATGTCATACAAATCATGTTTTTCAAGGTAATCGAATTGGAAGCCAGGATTGAACAGCTTGAGAAAGACCTGAAAAGGTATCAGGATTGAGAGATGAGCATGAAAAAATTTTTCAAAAAAGTATTGACAATTTCAGAAAACACTGCAAAAATAGGTGCTAATTTCTAAAGTGGGTTAATGCCCCTAGAAGATTGAAAGCTCGCTCGTTTCAGTTCATCAGCTTGTCTATGTAAATTTTTCCTGCATTTCCCACATAAAGCTCGCTCCGGCGGGCTTTTTTCATGACCAGAACCCGTCAAGCCTCTCAACGATGCTCAAATGTGCGGGTCGTTTCCAATGACCGCAGTCGCCTTCTTCTGAAATACCTTTCTCCTGATTGCCCATCTTTTTGACTGCGGTCACTTTTCAAAACTGACGGTACTTGTCCGCACTCTGACAAAAAGCCTTCCGTGTTCGTGCGGTTTCAGGGATGCAAGTGCCAATGTGAGTTCTGCGATACCAAGTACACGTGGAAGTTAGGCAAGCCGAATGAGCAGACGATTGAGTTTGCCCTGACAAAACAGGATGTCCCAAGGTACGCCACGACCACATCCATTGAATTGGCAGACCTGCTTGTCAAAAGGTATCCGCACATCAAGCATATCGTGCTGACAGGCGGCGAACCGTGCCTTTTCAATCTCCGGCAGCTATGCGAACTCCTTGAATACGAGGGTAAGACCGTGCAGGTGGAGACCAGTGGAACAGAACCAATCATGGTCACAGAAAGGACATGGGTGACGGTCTCTCCAAAAATCGGGCAGCGTGGCGGGTGCGTGGTCAAGCCAGAGGCAATAAAGGTTGCCAATGAAATCAAGATGGCTATCGGAAGCCAGAAGGATATAGACAACCTGAAAAAAGAGGTCCTGCCCTACATCAAGCCCGGCACACCGGTATGGCTCCAGCCGATAAGTCAAGACCCTGATGCAACGAAGCTCTGCGTGGATACAGCAATGATTGAAGGATGGAAGGTTTCCATCCAGACGCATAAATACATGAACGTAAGATGATTCGTGAATCCAGCAAGAGACCCAGCCAAAAAAGCTGGGTTTTTTAATGGATAACTAAATGCTAAAAAAGGTTAAACAGTAAATCGGTTATATAAAAGGCGACACATGGCAAGACCGACAATAGAGAGAAACGAAAAGGCGGCGGAGATTGTAAGGCAACGTTCGGCGATTGGTGCCACTCAGGCAGAGATAGCATCTGAAATCGGAATCGGTGTCGATACACTGCGCAAGCTGTACAGGGAGGAGTTGGATTCAGGGAAAATCCGTGCTGACAATGTGCTTCGCCAGACGCTGTACCAGTTGGCTGTTGGGAAGAAAGACGAAAACGGTAGTTATATTGTTGAACCGAACCTGAGTGCGCTGATATTTCTGCACAAAGTCCGTCTTGGCATGAAAGAAACGAACGCCATTGAAATGACCAGCCCAGATGGGTCGATGGTTTCCCCTTCAGTCATTCAGCTTGTCGGGAGGATTGATGGCGAAGACACTAGTTCAGATACCGCCGAAACTGATTGATGTCTTCACTGGCGATGCCCGTTACCGCGGGGCGTACGGCGGTCGCGGTTCTGGGAAAACACAGAACTTCGCCCTGATGACTGCGGTCAGGGGTTACATGTTCGGCAAACAGGGTATCGCAGGCGGCATCCTTTGCGCCCGTGAGTACATGAACTCCCTCGAAGATTCATCTCTTGAGGAAATCAAACAGGCAATCCGTCTTTATCCATTTCTTCAGACGTATTACGAAATCGGCGATAAATTTGTCCGTTCGTATGATCGATTGATTGAGTATAAGTTTGCTGGTCTCCGTAACAACCTGGATTCCATCAAATCCAAAGCAAGAATCCTTATCGCATGGATTGATGAAGCAGAAAGCGTATCTGAAATAGCATGGCAGAAACTTCTTCCTACTGTCCGCTCTGATAATTCCGAAGTATGGATAACATGGAATCCTGAAAGGGACGGTTCTCCAACAGACAGTCGATTCAGAAAGAGTCCTCCGGAAGGTTCTCGGATTGTTGAGCTGAACTATAACGACAACCCATGGTTCCCTAAAGTCCTCGATGAAGAACGAGAGAACGACCGTAGAAGGCTGGATGATGCGACTTATGCGTGGATATGGGAAGGCGCATACAGACAGAACTCAGCCGCTCAGGTCTTCGCTGAGAAATACGAAATCAGGGACTTTGAATCTCAACCGGATTGGGATGGACCGTATCAGGGTATCGACTTTGGTTTCGCCCAAGACCCGACCGCAGCTGTTCGTTGCTGGATTCATGAAGACTATTTCTATATTGAGTATGAGGCTGGCAGGATTGGTCTGGAATTAGATGAGACAAAAGATTACATCTGTCGTCGAATACAGAACTTCGAAAAATATGTCAGCAGGGCAGATTCAGCCCGTCCGGAATCAATCAGTTTTCTAAGACGGAAAGGACTCCCAAGAATAAGACCAGCAGAAAAGGGAAGGGGTTCCATTGAGGACGGCATCCAGCATCTCAGGTCTTATAAAAAAATCATTATCCATTCCAGATGCAGGGCAACGATTGAAGAATTCCGTAAGTATTCCTACAAAGTGGACAGGCTTTCCGGAGATGTCCTGCCGACCATTGTAGATGCGTTCAATCATTACATAGACGCTATCAGATATGCGGTTGAACCAGTTATGAAACGCCGTATGGCGCTCCGTTTGAAATGAGAAAGACAACACTTCGTAAACCATCCCGCAGGAAATTCAGCATCCGTGAAATGGAAGAGGGAACGTTCCTTAACTGGAACGATAAATTCCGCGCGGCTGAAACCTTGGGTAAACCAGATGAAAAGACGGTTACCGCCCAAGATCACGCCATATCCAATTCCATGACCCTGCTGGGGCATTCCCTTGAATTAGGACAGATGCCGTCCATCGCTTCGTTCATGGGTTATCCTGCACTTCAGGACATCTCACAGAACGGTCTTATCAGGGCTTGTATTGAAACCGTCGCTGATGATATGACACGGGAATTCGGTGTTGTCAAAATCAAGGAAGAAGACGATACCGAAGTGGTCCAGAAAATGACCGCCTTGCTGGACAGGTTCAGTATCAGGAAACTCCTTCATCAGGTTGCTGAGTTTGTTGGATATTTCGGCGGTTGTCTGGTCTTCATCGATACGGGGGCAGATGACAACACGCTTCAGCTTCCGCTAAACCTGACAAGTAAATCAGATGAGGTTGGGATTGATAAGGTTAAGGGATTTCGTCTAATCGACCCTATCAATGTTTTTCCAGGCGATTACAACTCCATCGACCCATTGCGGGATGACTTCTACAAGCCACGGTTCTGGTGGGTTATGGGAAAGCGTGTTCACGCATCGCGCCTCATCCGGTTTGTGGCGAATGAGGTTCCCCAACTGTTCAAGCCAGCTTACAATTTCCTCGGCATCGCACAGGCTCAGATTCTTTGGGATTATGTTATTCATTTTGGTCAGTGCCGTGAGGCAACCGCTGAACTGGTCACAAAGCAGTCCATGACAGTGGTCAAGACCAACATGACCGAAACCCTATTCCAGAAGGGTGGGACGGCAGACCTCGACCGCCGTATGTTATTGATGGCGAAGTATCGGAACAACAGTTCATGCGTAGCCATTGACAAAGAGGAAGAGGATGTTGTCAACATCTCTGTTCCGATGACAGGACTGACGGATGTCGGTCGGCAGGCATTGGAATTCCTTGCCTGTATCAACCGGACTCCAGCAGTCAAACTGCTTGGCATTTCTCCGTCTGGTTTCAACGCTACAGGCGAAAGTGATATCCGGAACTATTACGACCATATCAGAAGCCAGCAGGAAAAACTGTTCGGCGATGGAATGAGAGTTATCCTTCATTGCCTTCAGCTCCATGCGTTCGGAAAAGTTGACCCAAGCATGGTATTTGAGTGGAACGAACTTGGTGATGATGATGAACAGGCGATTGCAAACATCCAGAAGACCAAGGCAGACACCGTTGGCTCCTATCTTGATAGGAACATTATTTCCCAAGAAGAAGCCCGTCAGTTTATTGCGAACGATGAAAACAGTGGTCTAAACATAGACCCTGACGATTTGCCGGAACCACCAGAAGAATCAATGAACGAAGGAATGAATGATGAGCAAGGATTTAGACCCAAATGGCTGGAAGACGAACAAGAACGGTCAACATTACCACATCGATAAGAGTTCCGGTGAAATAGATGCCGGCATGGGCGGCAAGTTCAATGGAGAAAAGACTGTAAAACCATCAGGAAATAAAAAATCCAATAAGATCAAGTTGTCCTCCCTGTCCCCTCAACAGATTCAGTACCGTCTGAACCATCATCGTTCACAGTTCCGCAAAGCAGAGGGCAATCCGGAGAAGCAGAAAGCCATCCAAGCAAAGATTGATGCCCTTACCGGAGAACGTAAGCGCAGGAAAGGGGGAAAACCAGCGAAGCAGACGGCTCCTAAAGCAGAGAAAAAGGTCGTGAAACTTTCGGAACTGTCAGGAGCCCAGATTCAGCAGAGATTGAACCATCATCGTTCGATGTTGAAGAAGTACAGCGATGATGAAAGCAGGGTTGCCGAAATCCAAAAAAAGATAGATGTTCTCACAGGGGAACGGAAGAGAAGGAACGGCGAGAAGGATGCTCAACGGAGTGCCAAACGAATCGAAGCCGCAAGGCTGAAAGGAAAACCGAAATCCGAACCGGCACCAAAACCGGAACGGAAAGCTCCTGAACCGCAGGAACATGGACCACAGAAGAAAGAAATGCAGGGTAAGGCAGTGCCACAGAAAGAATCGATGAGCATCCCTTCCGTTCAGGAATTGAATCCACAGGAACAGAATGGGCATGATATGGCTCGCCAGAAAGCAGAAAAAGCAGGGAAGATGAACGACCCTGCCTACCATAAAGAGCAGTTGAAGGATGCAAAGTGGTGGATGGGACTTTCTTCCGAGTACGACAGCCATAAGAAATACCACGGATATAACCGTGGCAGGGCTGCTTTCCATAAAGCGATGTTGGACCAGTTAAGAGGATGAACATGACAATAAATAAGAACGAATTGAGGATGTACCTTCTTCGCAGTCTGGCGCAAGATGAGACACTCGACCCCAAAGGGTGGCGCACCAATGAGAACGGTCAGCACTACCACATTGACAACGCCACTGGCGAGATTGATGCTGGCATGGGTGGCAAGTTCAATGGTCAGAAGGTTGATTCTTCAAAATCCTCCAAAGGTTCTTCTGGTGTGGGTGGTTCATCTTCTGAATATGAAAATCTGATGAAAAATGTTCCTAAAGAAAGAGAAGGAACGGTCAAGTATTTCTTAAATCAAGCAAGTAAATATAAAGCAGAAGGGCAGAATGAACTTTACAACAAGAATGTTGCTGAAGCAGTAATGTCTATACACGACGACTTAAGGAAAGCAAAGAACAATCTCGATGAAAAAAGTGCTGAGAGTTTCTACTCAAAGATTTCGGCAAATCCTGAATTCTTTTCTTCAATAAAAGGAATGTCTGATGCCGAACTAAAAAATCAGTTGATGTATCATAAGAATGATAATTCATTGAATAAAGGTGATAAGGCTTACAACAAAATTGCTGTTTCTCATCTCAACGATGAAATGAAGAGGCGCGGCATCTCTGGAAAAAATGGAAAGGCATCAAGCCCTAGCCCGTACGGCAAATCCAAGGCTGAAATGTCTTCCAAAGGTTCTTTCGGTCGGACAGACAGCAGTAAGCCTGAATCTGTGGAATCATTCTATAAACGACAGTTGAACAAAGAGGGCTCCGATTTCCATTCTCAGCTCCAGAAAACAGATGAAAACATTCGTCGTGCAAAAATGCTGGAAAAGTATCCTGCTGATAGAAACTCATCTCCTTCTTTCCAGTTCGGATACAACAAGATGATTGGAGCTTCGCCAGAAGAGGTAGATAAGATTGAAGACAAATATCTAGCTGAAATCAATAAGGGTATAGAAGACATCCAGCAGGAAATTCGTGATCTTGATGCAGATGCTAGAGGTCAGTGGTCAGACGACAGCCGTATGCGACGCAAGGGCATGGAAGTTCTGCTCAAAGACCTGCAGGACCGTGGAAGCGGTGTTATGAATGCGGCAGAAGTGGTTCGCAGGCATCACGCAGAAGAAGGCTCTTATTAACCTAAATGGCAAAAAAGAAACCCAAAACAGCTCGTGCCGTCAAAGTAAATCCCGGTATTCGTGTCTGGTATCGGAAACAGATTGAGTCTCTAGTCGATAGATTACGAGACTCGATTTCTTGGTGGATACCAGCCGCCTACAAGAAGGGAGCGAATGCCATCTTGCTTCAAAAAGCTATCGATGAACTTCGTGACCAGTGGACGGCAACATTCAATGATAGGGCTGACTGGATTGCTTCGAAGTTCGTCAAGCAGGTCAACGCCACATCCAGCAATGCCATCAAGCGTTCCTTAGCAGAGGTTGGATTTAACGTTGACTGGAGCAAGGACAAGACGGTCAAGAATGTCCTGAACTCGGTCAGGCAGATACAGGTTGACCTCATCAAGACCATCCCACAAGAAGCCCTAGACAGGGTGTCAGGAATCGTCCAGAGAGGCGTTCAGGACGGCAGGGATATCCACTACATCCAGAAGGAACTGGAACATGGCTTTGGTATTACAAAGCGCAGGGCAAAGACGATAGCAATAGACCAGACACAGAAAGCAACATCAGCGATTAACCGTGCAAGGTACATCCAAGCCGGCATCAAGGAAGCTGTGTGGGTTCATGTTGCAGGCAGAAAAACGTCTCGACCAACGCATGTTGCTATGCACAACAAGACATTCAAGTTAGATGGGCAAGAGGCAGGGATGTACGACTCTTCTGTAAAAGAAAGGGTTATGCCCGGTCAGCTCATAAACTGCCGATGCTCGTGTAGAGCTATCTTGCCAGCAAACTTTTTTGATCTATAAAAATGCTATATCAGATAACAAGAGACGAACTGTTCCGATACTTTGTTCGACAACTTGCGATGGACAAACATCTTGATCCTGATGGCTGGCGGACGAACGAAAACGGTCAGCATTATCATATCGACAATGCTACTGGTGAGATTGATGCTGGAATGGGTGGACAGTTTAACGGGATGTCTCCAGAAGAGGTGTCCGGTAGTCAAAAAACCAGAAAGAAACCATCCCCTCCCAGCAATGAAGGGCTTGTGTCAATTCCAAAGGAAAAATTCCCTGAACATATCAAAAACCTTCATATACCGCCTGCGTGGACAGATGTCGTGGTGAACCCAGACCCTAACGGCAGGTTACTGGCATGGGGGCTAGATTCAAAACAAAGACCGCAGAAAAAATACAGCCAGTGGTACACCGCTCAACAGAAGAATAAGAAGATAGACAGGGTTCAACAGCTTGATGCCCGTATATCTTCAGGAGCCCTTGATCAGATTCTTAACGAGTTGAAAAAAGGAAACCAGCGACAGAAAGATACTGCGGACTGTATTTCACTCATCGAGCAGATGGGGCTTCGTCCCGGTTCAGAACGTGACACTGGTGCAGAAAAAGAGGCTCTTGGTGCAACCACGCTTCGCGGAGAAAACGTTGTCACAGACTATGGGCAAGTCTTTCTGAAGTTTGTCGGCAAAAAAGGTGTTAACCTTAATCTTAAGGTTCCAGATACAATGAGCAAGATGTTGTTGGAACGCAAGAAGAAGGTTGGTGACAACGGTCAGCTTTTCAGTTGCAACGAACGTGACTTGCAGGACTGCATGAGCAAGATCGGCGGTAAGCCGAAAGACTTGCGTACACGTCTTGCGATGAACAAGGCAAAAGAAAAACTTGCGGAGATGAAGCCTGCTGAAACCGAAAAGGAATTCAAGAAAATCCAGAACAAGGTCGGTGACTACGTTTCGGAATTCCTTGGAAACACCCGTGCAGTCGCATTGTCTTCTTACATTCCGCCATCAGTATTCGATAACTGGCGACATAAGGATGATGAAATGACAGGCAAGAAAGTTACTGGTGATGAAGCAGTAGAGAAAGGACGGTTCTCTAAGAAAGAACTTGCTCGTATCAAAAAAGAATTTGATGAGTATTATTCAAAGCCTCAACGTGACTTCACAGATGAAGAACTGGAGGAAGAAGACGCAGAAAGCGGATACTTCCATGAGTACGATGACGAAGGTAACAGGATAGATGACTGGTAGTCGTCTATTTTTTCAATGTCGTCCAAAACCTTTCAAAAAATGATTTTGAGAGGTTTTTTTATTTCTGACTCGGATTATTCATCATGGCTTTCAAAACTTCTTCAAAACGTTGAAAAACACCCTTAAAAAGCAAAAATTATGGAAATAAAAAATATTGGGGAGGCATACAAGCCTCCCCTTGCTTTTGATGCGTCCACGAAACGCCGTTTCGATGATAACGGATTTCTTCATGTGGATGGATGCCACATCACCAAGGAACAGGTGGCTCCGTACTACGGTTTCGAGATTCCAGATTTTGAGAGGTTTGGACTTGACCCAAAGAAAATCTATTACGGATACCGGTCAGCAGAAGAGCTTCAGAAAGGCTTAAGCACCTTTAACGGGCTTCCCTTGCTCTTGCATCATCACCCAGAAAGTGCGGAAGAGCCGCAGAAAGAATATAGGGTTGGTTCAGTCGGTACATCAGCCGTCTGGAATGCACCCTACATAGATAACGTCTTGAGTATTACCGATAAAACGGGAATCAAGGCGGTTCAGGATGGTACTTGCAGACAAATCTCAAGTGCCTACCAGTACGACCCAGACTTCACGAAAGGGGAGTTTGATGGTCAGGCGTATGACTTTGTCATGCGTAACATCAGGGGCAACCATGTTGCCCTTGTTGAAGAGGGACGTGCGGGACCAGATGTGGTCGTTGCCGACGCCCAGATTATCCACCAACCAAGAGGAAAGCAATCAGTTATGTTGAAACTGAAAAATTTTTTCAAAGGGGCATGGGACAACGACCCGATGAAAGATGACATTGCCGAAGACGAAGATAACAAGGTCGTCAAGGTTAAAGCCATCATCGAAAGCCTTGGGGATGTTATTCCACCCGAAAAACTGAAAGAGCTCCATTCAATCCTTGATGAAATGGCTGAAGAAGAAGTCGTTGAAGAAAAGGTTTCTGAAGATGAAGACGAGGTAAAAGACCCACCAGTTGACCCTGTCGATGCCATCAAGGAAGAAGAGGTCATCGAAAAAGAAGATGAAGGTGAGGCTAAGGACGAAGCCGAAGAAGAAAACTTCGATGAAGAAGAGTACGAAGAAGAAACTTCTGAAGATGAAGAAATCGATCCAAGTGCTTTCATCGAAGCAAATTCTGCGGCAGATGAAGCATGGGAAAAATGCGGCATCGATTCAGACGACCCTGCTGTGAAAGCGGCATTCGCTAAAGGGTTCTCGTGGGGTATGAAGGATGGTGAAAAGAATGGCGAACGTGCTGAAGAACGGAAACTGGCACATGACTCCGCCATCAACTTCGCTATCGATCGAGCCACCAAACAGCTTGAAGCCCAGTTCGAAGCCGCCGCAGAGGTTTCCAAGGTGATTGGCAACGTCAAGCCAATGGCATTCGATTCCGTGCCTGAAATCTATATGCACGCATTGAAGGAAATGGGTGTCTCTTCCAGTGCCTATACCAAGGCTTCTGCGAAGGACGTTTTCAACATTCTGGTCAAACAGCGTGAAGTCCAGATGGCGCAAGATGCAAATCTTGTTGAACATACGAAGTGGTCTGGCGCATTCGCTGGTCTGAACGATATCAAATAAGGAAAGAAAATGGCTTTACAGAAACAGGTCAACATCAATTATGCAGTTGGCGTAGCAGGCGATTTGGTCAATGTCACCGACAAAGTCTATACCGCCGTAAATCCAATCGCTGAAACTGAAGTCACCGCTGGCGCATTCTGCTTTGCCGGTACTGACCCAATGAATCAGGCAAAGAATACTGGTTCCGTTGTTCTGGGCTTTGTCCAGCGCGTTTATCAGTACAACAACGAATCTCTGGCTGTTGGGGCAACCATGACCATTCCAGCAGGTTCCGGTCTGTCCGTCATCAAACGCGGTTACTGCTATGCAGTCTCCACTACTGCGGCAACCGCAGGTCAGAAGGTTCTGGCATCCACCACCGATGGTTCTGTCTCTACTGGTGCATCCGCAGGTGAAGGAACTGTCGATACCGGCTGGACGGTCATTGAAGGCGGCTCAATCGGCGATGTGATTGTTATCGGCAACTGGTAAGAAAAAGGAGTTTTTCACAATGAATCCATCTATCCACGAAGTTAAAGCAAAAGGCTTCAACTTCCAGTATTCCCGTGACTGGCTGACCCCTGCAACTGCCCGAAAAGCGATGGCACAGGACGCAGCCCTCACCACCACCCCGAACACCACTGTTCCATCGTTCCTGCTTCAGTACGTCTCTCCAGACGTAATCGAAGTGCTGACTGCGAAACGTGCGGCTACCCGCATTTTCTCTGAAAAGAAAGTCGGCGACTGGACCACTGCAAACTATCAGTATCCAGCAATGGAATATGTCGGCTCCACTGGTCCATACGCTGATTACGGCGATGGTCCATCCGCTGGTGTCAACACTGAATGGAACATCCGTGACCAGTACATCTTCCAGACCACCATTACCTATGGTGACCGTGAAGTCGATATGTCTGCACAGGCAAAACTGGACTTGGTTTCCGGCAAACAGCGTTCTGCTGCTGAACAGATTGCGATTGACAGCAACACATTCTACCTGTCCGGTGTCGCAGGCAAACGCATTTACGGTCTGCTGAATGACCCTAACCTGCCAGCGGCAATCTCCCCAGATACTGTTAGTTCCGCAGTTACTTGGACTTCCAAGCTGGCTCTGGCATCCGGTGGCACCAAAGCCATTTATCAGGACGTTCTGAAACTGTTCTCTGCATTGCAGGGTCAGATGAACGGTCTGGTTGATGAAAATACCCCAATGAAGCTGTTGCTCTCCCCGGGTCGTGCTGTTTACCTGAAATCTGCAACTGATTTCAACGTCTCTGCTGAAGACATGCTGAAAAAGGCATTCCCAAGCCTGACCATTGAAACCGTCCCACAGTGCAACACCGCATCCGGTGAAATCATGATGATGGTCTGCACTGAAGCAGTCGGTCAGCGTACCGGTGAACTGGCTTTCGGCGAAAAAATCCGTCAGGGTCGTCTGATTCCTGAGCTGAGTTCCTTCCGTCAGAAATTCAGCGCATCCACCTACGGCTTCATCATGCGTCTGCCAGCCGCATTCGCAGTGATGTCCGGCATCTAAACCAACCCCGCTCCGGCGGGGTTTTTCATACCTGTCTCAGATATCCTTAAGATATCTTTCTTATATCCAAGCCATCCAATCGGGTGGCTTTTTTTATTGGAAGAAAACCATGGCGACTATCGAAACTCCTGAAATCCCGAAAAAACGTGCCTATACCAGAAAGGCTCCATCCATCAAGACAGAAAAAATGTCTGAAATGGTGACGGTCTGTTTCCGTTCCCATCACGACAAGATTTTTGAGATTGACAACCGTCCAATCGTCATCAGAGGGCATAACAGCCGTCTGAGGGGTGTAAACGGCGATGTCCTTGATTCTGGTCACGCTTTCGGTGAAACCATCATCTCCCGCAAGGATTGGGACGCTATCAAAGCTAAGTATGGCTCTGACCCGAACGAAAAACTGTTCAAAGGCGGATTCATCTTTGCCGCCGCTGACAAAGCGGATGCACGGGCAGAGGCAAAGGAGAAAGAAAACCTGAAGACAGGTCTTGAGCCGGTTGACACAAAGAAAACCGCAACCAAAGAAGACAAGGAACGATGATTGTCGAATTCAATGTCACAGCCTTCCGCAACAGGCATCCATTCTTCACCGAAGACAAAATCTCCGATGAGGCATTGGAGTATCAGTTCGATGTCGCCTGCGCGATTATCCCTAACACAGAGGATTCCTTTGTGCCGTATGATCCTGAAAACGGTGTCATGGACAGGGGGATTGTGCTGGATGCCTTGACCTGTCATCTCGCAACGATGGCTATCCGTGACCCTAACCAATCCGGTCCTGTGGCTTCTGCTGGCGAGGGTTCAGTCAACGTTTCATATGGGACGCTGAACAATCTTGGAGGGGAATGGTTCAACCAGACCCCATGCGGTTCAACCTTTTGGCAGTTGATTAAGCGGTATCGTACATGGGGCGGAAGGATGGTTTCGCTGCCTAACTATCATCCTTGGGGGTGACAATGGGCATCAATGACATCGTCTCCCGTATCAAAAAGCTTAAAGGTCTCAAGGTCAGGGCAGGCGTTCTTGGCGCGACATACGTGGATGGAAAATCTGTTGCCGAGGTTGCCATGTACAACGAGTACGGAACATCCACCAGTCCTGCGAGACCGTTTCTGCGTACCACATTGGTAAACAAGGCTGATGAATGGGCAGAAGGGCTCAGAAAAATGGGCGTTGCTTACCTCGAGGGTAGGGCAGACCTAGAAACGGTTGCTGACAAGATGGGCGTAGCAATGCAGACAGGCATCCTTGAAACCATCGATTCCAATATGCCCCCACCGAATGCTGAGTCAACCTACAAAAGGAAACTTGCCCGTCTTAAAGATTCAAACGGTGAATCCATCAAAGGTGGAGCGGACACAATCCGCACACTGGTTGATTCAGGTGTCATGCGGGATTCTATCTCATATGACTATGACATCGGCGAGGGCTATTCATTGGAGTCTGAAACATGAATCTCAGGGAAATAGCAAACGCCTGCATCCAGGTCATCAATCCAGACCAGAAAATCATCTGGCGGCGTTCTACCGGATGGACCGTGGACGAAAACTTCAAACAGGTTCCCGCATACGAGGAAATTATATGCAAGGGAAATGTCCAGTCTGTCGGTGACGAAATGCTCCGTCAGATGAACAACCTGAACATCGCTGGGGTTATGCGGTCTGTCTATCTGTCAGCCAATTCCATGGGCATCTCGTTCCGCCAGATGCGGGGCGGTGACTTGATGGTTTTCCGAGAATTCGAAGGCATCGAACCCACGACATGGAAGGTCGTCCATTCGGCTGAAACGTGGGACAACTGGTGCCACGTCATCTGCGTTCAACAATGATTTCACCAAACATCACAGACGATGCCGTTTACCGGGCATTGGGCGGATTCCTTTCGTCCTGTTTCGAGTGCACCGTCATCCGTGGGCAGGTCAACGATGTCTCCATGCCGCAAGGCACTTTCATCCAGATGTCGGATGTCTGGAAAAAGGCTCTGGCGACCAATGCACACCGTTATTACGGCGAAGGGGAAGACGGAAAGAACGAAACCCGTACCCGGACAGAGTACTGCATCCAGGTTGACTTCTACGGAGAAGGCTCAGGAGATATGGCACAGGCATTCCTGACCCTGTCTCAGGATGATTACACATTCCAATACTTTCCCGCCGGCATCAAGCTGCTTTACGCAACAGACCCGAGGGAAATCCCGCTTATCACCGGTGAGAAGAACTATCTCGAACGGTGGACAACGGAGGCGCACCTCCAAATCAACCCGACCGTCACGACCCCCGTCACCATGATTGAGGAACTGCCGGTTTTTCCAATCTTAGCAAATGGACTATAAAACATGAGTATTCCAATTTCGCAAATAATCCAGATCAATCCCGGAGTGGTCGGTACGGGCAGTAACCCGATTGCGCTCAACGGCTTGATTCTGACCACCAACTCTGCCGCCCCAGTGAACAGCCTGCTGACCTGTTACACATTGGATGAGGTTGAATCGTATTTCGGCAACACCTCAACCGAATATGAAGTCGCTTCGATTTATTTCGGCACAACCAATGTCCGTCAGGCTTTGGCTCCAAATGCCCTGTTCTTCACCAGACACGGCACTTCAGCAACCGGCGCATGGGCTAGGGGTACTTCCCTCGCAGGTGTGGAACTTTCAACTATCCAGGCTGTTTCAGGGTCCCTGTCCGTCACCATCGACGGAACTGAGCATTCAACCGAAAGCCTGTCCCTTGCAGAAGTCACTTCTTTCAGTGCGGCGGCTCAGGCAATCCAGACGGCTTTGGGTTTCTCCAACGGCGAGTCCGTTACATGGGATGCAGAAGCCTCTAGGTTTGAAATCTATTCTGGGACAACTGGTGTAAATTCCACCATCTCTTCCATTAGTGGAGATGCGGCATACGACCTCGGTTTATCTGATGCAACACTGTCGCAGGGTTCAAATGCCGTTTCTGCTCTGGACGCGGTATCCAATGCGGCAACCCTGAACCTGAATTGGTCAACCTTCACCATCCTGTTTGCATCCAGCAACCCTGATATTGCTACGATGCAGAGCCTTGCACAGTGGCAGGCGAAACAGAACCACAAATATCTGTTCGTGGCATGGGACAACAACAGCGAAGCGGCAAACCCTGATGCAACCGGTACTTTCGGGCAGTGGATTCAGACCAATACTTACAATGTTCCGGTCTGTTACAACAATCCAAAAGTTGCGGCATTCGTCATGAACATTGCCGCATCTATCAACTGGAATGCCGTCAACGGACGTACTGCCTTCGCATTCAAGTCCATGGAAGGGCTTGAGGCAACCGTCTCCACCCTGCGTGAAGCCAACGCACTGCTGTCCAACGGTTACAGCTACTACGGTGCATATGCGGCAGACGGTCCAGCGAACAATTACAACTTCTTCTACGACGGCAAACTGGCTGGCGAATACAAGTGGCTGGACTCTTATGTCAACCAGATTTTCCTGAATGCCCAGCTGCGTATCGCAATGATTGACCTCCTCCGTGGCATCAACACATTGCCATACAACGAAGAAGGCAAGACCCAGATTCGTTCTGCGGCTCAGGACCCGATTGACCAAGGGCTTTACAACGGTTCCATCCGTACCGGCATTGAACTGAGCGAAAGCCAGAAAATCCAGATTCAGTCGATTGTCCGCTTTGACATCTCGAATGAACTCTACACTAAGGGCTACTACCTTTATGTCGGCGATTCCACTGCACAGACCCGTGGGGAGCGTCAGTCCCCGCCGATCTATTTCTTCTATTGTGACGGCGGCAGCATCCAGCGCATCACGATTCCTTCTTACGTCATCCTGTGAGGTAAAACATGGCAGATAGAACTTTAACCAGTATGAATTCCGTCCTGATGATGAGTCAGGACGATATTTTCCCGGTTGCAGTCCGTATCGAGGAATTTGCAACGGATGCCGCAATCGCGGCGGAAGAAGTTGAAAACGGTGTTGCCATGATGGGTGTGGACGGCAAAATGTCCTATGCCCGCGTGCCATATATCACCGTCTTCACCATCACCCTTCAGGCAGATTCCAAGAGCATCGATACCTTCCAGCTCTTGGAAGACTTCGAGAAACAGCGCAGGGAAAAACTGCCTGTCCGTTTCACCCTGAGCATCCCCGGCACGAAAGAAGCGTACACCTTCACTAAGTGCGTGCTGACCAACATGACCCCGTTGCCACCACACACCCGTACCTTGGGACAGCGTACCTACCGGGTTTCCTGTGAACGCATCGACCGGGTATTGATTTCGGCTTAAAGGAGTGAACCATGGCGAGAAAAACGGCGACTATCGTCATTGAAGATGAAGGACGGGACAAAGGCAAACATTTCCAGGTCACTGAAATGAGTGCAGCGCAGGGGGAGAAGTTTGCCATCCGTGTCATCCAGGCATTGATAGCAGGGGGGGTTGATGTTGACCTTTCAAAAGCCAGCTCGGCAACCCTTGCCTCCATCGGCTTTGCGGCTTTTTCCAAGATTCCGTTAGAGGACATCGAGGAACTGTCCGCACAGCTTATGGCTTGCGTGAAATGGCAGAACCCGACCAACCACAGTATCACCCGTAACATCATAGAAGAAGACATCGAGGAAATCAGCACATTGCTGACCTTGAAAAAGGAAAGCTTCATGCTGAACTTCGGTTTTTTTCTTTCCGCTCTGAGCCGGACGTAGGCTTGGAGCAGACCGTTCCGAACGGTTTAATCGACTACGTCAACGTGCCTGCCGTCATCGGCAGTATCGTTTCATCCAAATTAGCAACCCTTAACGAACTTCAGACGGTTTATGGCATTGAAGATGCTTATGACCTTCTGGAAATCATCAACGTCAATTCCTACAACCAGAGAGCAGTAGAAAAATGGCAACAGTCGACCAACTGATTATCGAGATTCTCGCCCGTGACAATGGAGCAGAAGAAACCCTCGAAAAACTGCATCAACGGTTGGGGGAAATCCTGTCTGAAGCCCAGACTACGTCCAAAAAAGCCATGGGTGCATCCTCTGATGCCGCCAAAAAGACAGGAGAGGACATCGGCAAGGTCGGGCAGAAAGCGGATGAGACGACCAAAAAGATAGGCGAGACAGGCAAGAAAAGCGTTGACATGTTCATCAAGCTGCGTGGTGCGGCACTCCGTTTCATTGGGGTGTTCGCACTGTTCAGCTTCGGTAAGAAAATCGTTTCGGATGCCATGGAATCGTCCGTTGCTCTTGGCAAGCTGTCACGGGCAACCGGCATGGCACGGCAGGATATAGAGGCTTTACAGAATGCCGCTATTGGACTGAACATCGATAAAGATGTCGCTTCTGACCTTGTAAGACAGCTTGGGCAGGCAAGGGCGGACCTTGAACGTGGAAACGGGGCAAGTAATGAATTAGTCAGAAAATTATCTTTGTCCGGTGTATCGCTGTTTGATAAGAATGGTGTCCGGAAAGATTTAGATAATGCCCTGCTTGAAGCCGGTGAGTATTACCGTAAGCTAGCTGGCGGAGATGAAACAAAAGCTATAACACTTGCCCGCAGCCGTGGTTTCGATCCAGAGGAGGCGGAACTCATTGTCCGCATGACGAGGGAGCAGTACAACGCCAAGCGTCAACTGATTAAAACCACAAATGAAGAATATGAAGCCGCTGAGAAGGCGGCACGTCAATGGGCTGAAACAAAACAACGGTTTGAACAGCTTGGACGGCAGATTGCAACCAAACTGATTCCAGTTTTTGAAGAACTGCTTGAATGGCTCAATGACTTCGCCGCAGAGCTTCAAAAAGACCCTGAACTCATCAACAAAGTAATCGTGATGATTGGGGCTTTGGTTGTCGCCATTGGTCTGATTTTCAATCCGATTGGAACTGCCATCGGTCTGTTTGTTGGGCTGATGGGTGTCCTGTACAAAGTCACAAACCGGTTCGAGTTTGTCCGTAAGGCTTGGGACGGCATGGTCCTTGCCATCAAGAGCGGGGTAAATGAATTGACTGGCGCGCTGGCAAAATTCCTCCGCTGGATTGGGATGGATGAACTGGCGGACAAGATTGAATCATTCAAATTCGACACCTCTGATGAAGAGAAATCGGTCAGCTCAACCAGTGACAGCAATCCAACGCAGTACGAATCGACTGGAGAAACATTACCTGATTACAGTGGGCGTTCTCAGGAGGCTTTGGGAGAAAAAATAAAATCCAAAAAGCCAAGTTCCGAAGTCGCATCAGCAATTCAGAACGCCGCACAAAAGACCGGACTTTCAGAAGACCTTTTGTTCGGTATAGCTCATCAAGAATCAGGGTTTAATGCAAGAGCCGGCGCAGGAACTTCCTCTGCAAGGGGGCTGTTCCAATTCACAAAAAGCTCTTGGGAAGCGATGGTCAGGAAGTACGGCAAGCAGTACGGACTGACGTATGATGGCGTTTTTGACCCAAGACAGAACGCCTTGGCTGGTGCGCTCTACATGAAGGAACATGAGCGGTCCTTCAGAAAGGCAGGCATTGAAGTTTCAGGCGCAAGCCTGTACATGGGAAATTTCCTTGGAACTGGTGGTGCGAAAAAATTCTTTCAGGAACTCAGGAAAAACCCTAATGCAAGCATGGCTTCCGTATGGCTTGCTTCTTCCAACAAGAATATCAGGGACCAAGTAGCACCAAACAGGGCTATTTTCTATACCAATAACGGAAAAGGTAGGGCAAGGAGCCTGCAAGAGGTTTACGACTATATGCGGTCGAAATCCACTTGGTCAGGTGGAGCAAGCGGAAGCCTTGTTTCTGTTTCTGGTTCTGCATCAAGTGCAGCTTCTGCTTTCAACCGGAAATCTAATGCTGAAAAGCAGAGGATTCTTGAGAACTACGCCACTCCCGGCAGTCTTAAGTCTATCGGGGGTATGGAACGCCTGCTTGATGAATCTGCCATCAAGACATATGCCAAGAAGGTTGGGACAAAGTATGCCCGCGACGGCGTGAATGATTGCTCTGCTTATTGTCGGCAGTTGCTCAAGGATGCAATTCAGAATAGTCCGGACAAGTTTGAAAAGGGACTTGTCAAGGACATCTATAAGAACGGAACAGCCGCAGGTATCATTCAGACTCTTGCAAAACGTTCTGGAAGGCTTCTTGGTAGGGATGAGCTCGACCCGTCCCGCATCAAATCAGGAACGGTCATTGGGATGGATACCGGTGACCGGGGATGGGAACGCGGACGATTCAAGGGAATCGACCACATCGTCTATACCTATCGTGACCCGCGTACCGGAAAGATGATGGTCACGCAATCTGCGAAATGGAACTACAACACCAACCGCAGAGACAGTGTCGGTGTCCAGACAATGGAATATGCCAAGTGGTACCGGATGCGGAGCCAGCAGAGGGCAAGGCTCTATGGCGTGAACATGGCATCTCTGGCAAAACCAGGTGCTTATGATACGAGGCGACCATCTGTCCAGCCGAGCAGACAGCCTGTTCAACCATCGGTGCAGACGGCACAAGTTCCAACCCAGCCAGTTCCAGAACAGCCCACAGTCCAGCCAGAACGGAAACCGCCACGCAGTTTCCTTGAAAACCTCATCACCCGTGCTGGGAATATGATTGGAGGGGTTTTTGGGAACATCAAGGACAGGATTGGAATTCCAGAAGGTTTCAAGATGCCGGACCTTGGCGGATTGAAGATGCCGGATTTCAGGATGCAACCTGCCATGGCTGGAATTGGTTCCGCTTATCCTGCTGGTGCCAAGCAGGTTACCTATATCAACAATTCCAAGACAATCAATGTTACGAACCATGTGAATGTTGATGCCCGTGGAAACAGCAATCCGAAACAGGTTGCCGACAAGACCAGTCAGGGTGTTGATACGGTTTCCCGAAGGTTGGCGAGGGCGACATTATGAGGACGTTTGTTCAACGTTATATCGATGTCACCCTGACACTGGCATCCAGTTCCTTTGATGGAAAAAACTCTGTACTGAAACTTTCAGGACTAAGGGTTTCCGCAAAGATAAAGGCAGGCGGGGAAGGTTTCAATCAACTTGAGGCTGAGATATTCGGGTTATCGAGTGATGTATTAAGGCGCATTATCGGCATGAAGAATATTGCGGCTCCATGGGCTAACCGGTTCAACCAGATACGGATTGAAATCTATACATCAGCAGACCCGACACGGTACACCCTATTCAACGGTGAAATCATCAATGCTTTGGCAGACTTCAACAGTGTTCCTGATGTGCCTGTCCGTATCTCTGCGTCTGAAATCCAACAAAAACAGTCGTTGGTCATTACACCAAAAACGTTCGCAGGTGCGGCGAAGGTCGTTGACATCATGAAATACCTTGCGGGGCAGTGCGGGGCAAGCCTTGAGGTCAACGGCGTTGATGATTCCTTCATACTGCGCGACCACACCGTGCAGGGTTCAGCCATTGAAGCCATCGAGATGACGGCGAATGCTGCCCAGATTGACTGGGCATACCGCAGTCAGGGGTCCATCAGCAATGATACGGCTGTCGGGAACATTCTCATCATCTGCAAGAGGGGGACACCCCGCAAGGCGGCAACCATTGAAATCCATGAGGCAAGCGGTCTTGTAGGTTATCCGGTGATGGGTGAAACGGTTAATGTCAAATGCCTTTTCAACCCTCAATACTGGATGTTCAATCAAGTGAAACTGTTTGCAAACAAGGAACAGTCCATCCTGAACGGCAACTACCTTATCAGGGAAGTTTCGCATCACATTGATTCGGAGTCCCCCGATGGACAATGGATATCGGAATTGGTACTTGGATGGATGCCAGAAGCAAGTCAGAAAGGTGAAAATCAATGAGTCTGTTCGGATTACCTTCCCTGCCGAAGATAGCGGGCGGAAAAGCCATCCTGAATACCATACTTTCCCGTGTACAGTCATCATTATGGCAATTGTTTGGCCTTGAGCCTGTCTGGGGAATCTATGAAGCGGGTTCTTCTGTCCTGCTTGCCGTCCAGAAGGATTCCGTCCTTGAAATGACTGTCTCCGAGGAATCCAGTGTCCCTGACTACCGTATCCAGACTGGCGGTTTCGCAACCTATAACAAAATCGCCCAACCGTTTGAGATTCCAATCCGTATCACGAAGGGGGGAAGTTCAACAGAACGGGATACCCTGATTACATTCCTTAAGACAGCGGTAAAACAAGCGAAGGTCTATGACATCCTGATGCCGGAATGTGTCTGGGCGAACGTTACCCTGACCAGATACAGCATCGAACGTTCGCGGGAAAAATCAGGCGATGACTTGATTATTGCTGACTGCTGGTTCCGTGAAATACGGGAAGCCCCGACACAGTACTACAACCAGGAACAGAACAAGGCAGATACGGCGAATACAGATGATGCAGATGCCGTCCCTACAACCATGGAAAAGAAGACAGACCCGACACAGACAACCACAAAGGAAAATGTACAGGGGGTTTTCAAGACCTCGGGACGGACAGAAAGCACCGGTACGGATGGAAACGCAGCTATCAAGACGCTTACATCCAATGTCTCCTCTTCAGCACAGCAGTACAAGATATGACGCAATACGTTATCCCAATCAGCGCAGTCCCGAACCAGAAGGTCAATGCCGTCCTCAACGGGCAGAACTGTTCCTTTTTCCTGCGGGAGATGGACGGACGGCAATACCTGTCCCTGTCAATTGACGGGGAACTTGTCTTTGCCAACACCCTGATGGTTGACCGTATCCCTCTCAAGAAATATGACTATCTGCCGTTCATCGGCGATGTCGCCAGTGTTGACAAGCAGGGGACAAGCGATCCGGACTGGAAGGAATGGAATACCCGTTTTTTCCTGATTTATTCAGACACCGCGTTTGAAAATGACTGATTCAAAAGATTTCGATTCGACATGGAACGAACTGAAGGACGCAAACGATTATGCCAGTTTCGTCTATAAGATGCGTTCTGTACTGTCCCAGATGAATACCGCACTGCCGGTCAAGGTTGTTGCAGTGAACGGCACAGGGACATCCCCTGTCGGGGTCGTCAATGTCCAGCCGCTTGTCACCCAACTGAAGGTTTCAGGTGAACCAGTCAATCCGGCAGTCCTGACCAATGTCCCGTACTGCCGCATCCAAGGCGGTCACAATGCTTTCATCGTTGACCCAGAACCGGGTGACATCGGTATCGCTGTATTTGCATCGAGGGACATCTCCGGTGTGAAAAACGCCAAATCCATGTCACCACCATCCTCAAGGCGCATGTATTCCGTTTCGGATGCCATGTACATCGGCGGGGTGCTGAACCGTGCGCCGACCCAATGGGTCTATATCAAGGCAGACGGCGAAATCAACGTCAAGGCAACCCAGAAGATTGTCTTGGATGCCCCGCTGATTGAAGTACATGGCAACCTGACTCAGACAGGTAGGGCAGGGCAGACTGCAACATTCGTTGGTGGCATCAAGAACACTGGCGGCGAAATCAGTTCTAACGGCATCGTCCTTGAAACCCATGTTCATCCTGGCGTGTCCAGAGGTAGCAGCAGGACGGATGAGCCTGTATAGAGTCGACCATTCAAGAAAATGCCGTTTTAAGACGTTTTTTCTTATTGACGATGTACCTTGCATCTGATTTTAAAAATCGCCGTCTATCGCCGGATAACGCAGAATAAACATGAAAATTTTCAAGGCAATCTTATTTGCCCCGATATCCATCTCACTGACGTTAATAACATGGTTGATTTGCCCGATACTTCCGTTGTTCACGGTCTATCGAGAGACGCAGTACTCAGATAGAAAGAAAGTCCCCGTCCTTTGGGGGCTTTTTTATTTGCTGATGACACATGACACGGACTTGGATGCCGGACACCGGAACAACCATTACTGGAAAATAAATCCTGATTCCAAGTGGCAGGTTTACTGGTCACGGGTACGGTGGATTTTCCGGAATCCCATCTACGGGTTCAACCACTATGTCCTTGGATGCTGGATAGGCACTTTCAAGGCTTACTATAACAAGGACGAGGTGACCCGCATCACAACAGATGACGGGTATTTCTGCTATCGGGACAAGTTCTCGGTCTTTGGCATCAGGCTTAAATGCAAGTTTGGGTGGAAGCTGTTCCGCTGGGACAAACCAGAAGATGTCTGGAAAGGCAGACAACGTGCTATGTACGTCTGCTCAATCATGCTTGATTAGGTTTTGCTCTCCCTTGCCCTGAAAACGGTCGTCGCCGCCGCGCTAGGGGTAAGGTGAGGGCATCGGATTTTCTATGGATACACTTTATCTAGACCCTGAAACTTGGGATTTGGTTGTTGATTCCTATTCCAATATCGCAGTTGCCAGTTCTCCATACGCAGTCGCACAGGACGTTGCTTCTGAGTGCCTTTTGTGGCACGGAGAGGCGCGTTACGACACTTCGAAAGGTATCCCGTACGAACCTTCCATCCTTGGGGAACTGCCTCCACCTGCAAAGCTGATTAGCTGGTTCAAGTCGGCGGCAGAGGGTGTCCCGGAAGTGGATACGGCTAATGTCGTCCTCGATTTCAAAGACCGCCATCTGACAGGCGAAATCCAAATCAGCCTCGAATCAGGCGAAACCTTCTCAATGAACATTTAAGGAAAACCATGGCAGACTTGGAAACCAATGTCCCAGATATTTCCATCACGCCGCAGGGACTGACCATCCCGGAAGTGGCAGAGGTGCTTGCTGGCGTATTGCAGGACTTCAATGATGCATTCGGTGGGAATCTCAACATCCAGAATGTCGGAACACCACAGGGACTCCTTGCGGCTGACATCACTTATAACATTGCCTTGAAAAATGCGGCTTTTGCGTATCTGACGGCAATGCTTGACCCGTCTTCCGCGAAGGGAAGGTGGCTGGATGCCCTTGCGCAGATTTACTTCATCCAGCGGAAAAAGGCGACCGCAACCACTGTAACGGCACTCTGTACAGGCGTTCCAGGTTATGTCCTTCAGGCTGGATCGCTTGCCCGCGATGATGATGGCTATGTCTATGCCTCATCCGGTGATGCGAGGTTCGGTGATGGTGGGACGGTTGAAGTGGAATTCGTCAATCAGACTTTGGGGGCAATACCCTGTCCGGCAAATTCATTGACGCATATCTATGCGGCTGTTGATGGATGGGATGCCATCACGAACCAAGCGGCTGGTGTCATCGGTCTGGATGAAGAAACAGACAGGGCGTTTGAACAGCGGAGATATGATTCCGTTGCCCAGAATGCTTCTGGTTCAATCGCCGCATTACATGGTTCTGTCGCATCACTCGATGGCGTTCTGGATGTCTATGTCACAGAGAATACGACAAATCTTCCGGTTGTGGTAGGAACGACAAATTACACCCTTGCCCCGCATTCCATTTATGTGGCGGTTGTCGGTGGCGCAGACAGGGATATCGCTGAAACCATCTACCTTCGGAAAAACGCCGGCTCCAATATGAACGGGAATACCGTTGTAACGGTTCAGGACACCTCATCTTATGTCTATCCGTACCCCACCTACGATATCCGCTTCAACCGCCCGACTTCCACGCCTGTTTATTTCGTCGTAAACATCGCGATGAATGACAACCTTCCGGCGGATGTCGTTGAGCAGACGCAGGCGGCAGTCATTTCGGTGATGGCAGGGGAAGGAACTGCCGGCAGGGCAAGAATAGGCGGGACAATCTACGCATCAACCTATTATGGTGCCGTTTCTGACATTTCAGACTATATCAACATCCTTTCTATCTACGTTGGTTCCTCCGTCAACGCTTCCACCACCATGATGCAGCTTGGAATAGACCAGGTTCCTGTCCTGTCAGCAAACCAGATTACGGTCAATCTGGTCGAATAAGGAGTTTCCATGAAGCAGTACACCGGTCCGGTGATAACCCGGCTCAGGAAGAACTTTGCCCGTTATTTCGCAACAGAAGATGCCTTCAATGCTTGGTATGACATTGCCTATAACGTCAGTACCGCAAGGGGAATCTGGTTGGATATGTGGGGCAGGATTGTCGGGCAGACACGATTCCTCAAGATGACTGTCGAACAGGAAAACTTCGGTTTTGAAGAAGGGGAACTGTACCCGTTCGATGAAGGGACATTCTTTGAGTCAGAGGGGGCAACTTACAACTACCGTCTTGATGATGAATCCTACCGCCTGCTTATCAAGATGAAGGCGTTCGCCAACCTCAATATGCCAACAGTCCCGAACCTCAATATGATGCTGATGACCCTGTTCGGTGACCGTGGAAGGGTTTATGTCGTTGACCTTGGAGATATGGAAATCCGTATCGTCTTCGCCTTTCCGCTCAAGGCTTATGAAATCGCCATCCTGAACAGCGGCATTGTCCCGCATCCAGGCGGTGTCCATGTCAACCTGCAATACCTGACCGGAGACCTGTACTTCGGCTTCAAGGGTTCTGAATTCCAGCCTTTCAACGTTGCTCCATACTTCAACGAGGAGAATATCGATGTCTCTTGACGCACCTGACAAAATTACAATCCCGTTTGCCAATTCCGGCAGCAAGAACACCATTCCGACTGCTGTTTCTGCTGGGGACGATGATAACCAGGCATCCTATACGGATGGCTTCCCAGAGGTGACAATGACCCCGAAATCGGCTGGTGGCAAACCGCCGAAGGGAAGGGACATGAACGGCATCCTTTATGCACTGTCAAAAGCCATCCAATATACGCAGGCAGGAATGCTGTTCAAGTTCGATTCCTCGTTTGCGTCCGCTATTTCTGGATATAACAAAGGAGCCTTACTGCTCCAGAACGATGAGTCCGGCATCTGGGTGTCTGATACAGACGGAAACACGAACAATCCAGAAACACAGGATGGTTGGCATCCATTGGATACCGGTAAGGCATCTTTCACGGTTGCCGGTGCGAACATCACCATGACAAGGGCGCAGGCGGCTCATCCAATCATTGAAGTATCAGGAACGCTGACAAACAACGTTACCGTCACATTCCCGCCTTTCATCCAGATTTGGACGGTGATGAGTTCCGTAACATCTGGGAATTACAACCTGACATTCAAGCCAAGTTCCGGTGCCGGTGTTGTCATCGAGAACGGCAAATCCATCATCGCCTGCAACGGAACGGATATTGTCCGCATCGATGGCGCAGAAAACGCCATGAAGACCGGAACAATCTATGCCTACGGCGGTTCTGTCCCACCGGGTGACGACCTTCTCTGTAACGGTCAGGCGGTTTCAAGGACGCTTCAATCATCCCTGTTTTCTGCAATCGGAACTAAATACGGGGCAGGGGACGGCTCTACAACATTCAACGTCCCGAACATCACGGTCAAGCCTTTGGGCATCAACGAAATCTACTGCATCAAGGTGTAATCTATGGCTATCGCTCAACCTCTTTTCATCAACATTCCTTTTTCCAATTCAGGGCTTAAAACCAATACAATCCCGAACAATGATGATTCTGGGGTTGGGAATGCGTCTTGGGAACAGGGTTTCCCGCCGGAGACCATGAAACAGATTGCGCAAGGAGGCGTTCCTCCTCGCGGTCAGGATATGAATGGCATCCTCAATAAAGTGACCCTGATTCTGCAATACCTTCAGAGCGGTACGCCTTTCAAGTACAACAGTGCATTTGCGTCCTCTATCGGCGGTTATCCGAAAGGCGCACTTGTCCTGTCCACAGATAACGAAACCATCTGGCGCAATACCGTTGATGGGAATGCCACCGATCCAGACAACGGTGGAACAAACTGGGTAAATTTCCTTGCACAATTCGGAAATTATCTGCCGTTGGCTGGCGGGACGATGACTGGCACAATCACAGCCAATGTCGAAAACATCATCAAACGGTCTGTTAACAACGGCAATCTGTCAATCCTTGGGGGAACTGCCGCCGCAAACGGAGGGCGGTTGGAGCTTTATGGTGCATCACGTTCAACCAATCCCGGCGCATTCCTGCTGACGACCGGCACAGTCTCATCCAAGTACTGTCAGCTCCTCGCAAAACCAGACGGCACACTTACATGGTCTGGTACTGTCCCTGCCGCATCCACAGACAGTACTCAGATTGCCACAACGGCATACGTCAAGGACTGCCTGCCGAAATCCATCGGTTCATCTACGAAGCTGACCTACACCAATTCAAACGGCGTGCTGACCGCATCTGATGCTGATGTCGGTTCGTCAAACGTTCCGGTCTATCTTGAAGATGGGGTTCTGAAAGCCGCAGGAAAATCATTCGGTGATTACCTTCCATTGGCTGGTGGTACGTTGACTGGTACTTTGACTGTTTCTACAAATGCAAGATATTACAAGCAAGCCAACGGCATCAATATTGATGCCGCCGCCACAGCACAGCATGAAGCTTGGATGGCAATCTTGCAGAAGAATCCTGCACAGACAACCAATACTGGCGACATTGTTCAGTATGGTGCATACCAGTTGAACGGCTCTCAGGATATCATTGCAGGTTTCCGCATTGCAAACCCAAGAGGAACAAACAAGCCAGCCGCAGGTGGTGAGAACAATACTGCCAATCTTTGGACGGTCAATGGCATCTATTTCCACTATGATGTCAACAGGGCATTTGCTTTCTCGAATGATCCTCCACCATTAGACCATTCTGTTTCGTATTATCACAGTTCACATCTTGCCAATGTTGGACAGATTACGCAGGCATCAATCCCGAAGTACACCACAATCCCGATGTATCGGGCTGTTGACGATTCTTGGCTACAGATAAATGGAGGAAAAACCAGTACCACTGGTGCACTTCTTGAATTGCATGGTTCAAGTCAGACTGGTAACAGAACGTTCAATGGCGATACTTTCTTACAGGCAGGTCATGCAAGACTCTATGCACAAGCAAACACGGGGACTGTAGATTTTGTTTTAGACCCATCGACTGATAATAAAAATGGCATCAACAGACTGCTGTCAACTAGGTCTGTTGTTGTTGATGGCAATCATGCAATAGCATACATCTATAACGACACCAACCTGACGTACGACACAAATCCGACATCGGATGTTTCAAGAGTCGTTGTCCAATACAACGACAAGAATGGTCAGAGGGTTGCCGCCTTCACTGCGACAAAAAGACCGAGCGGTGAAACTTTTACATCAATAAATGTCCTTAAGGCTGGAACGACAAATGCGTATACAGGTCTGTATGTTGGTTGGGGTGCGGATGGGCTGGCATATGCCAATGCACCATCAACAAGGGAATCACCATCGAATCAAGACATCATCACCTATGATTTCCTGAATAACAATGTCAACACCGCAAAGAATGCTGTCTCAGTAAATGGTCAGTTGAACGCTGTTGCCAGCGGCAAGGTCTGGTTCAAGGTCGCTGATGTCATCTGCAATGGTGGCTACTGGACAAGAAACGCTGTTCTGCTTGTCAGGGAATGCACTTCAATCAATGTACTGAAAACAGGCATTCTTGAGCTGAGATTGAGAGCTGAAGCCAATGCCACAACTATCAATACAGCCCAGACATCACTGAAATGGCTTTCAAAAGCCAATTCTTTTGTAAACACTGACTTTGCACTGGTTTACCGCACTTCAGGTTCCAACACAGTATTTGAACTGTGGTGCAGATGCCCTAATAGCTATCAGGCATACCAGTTTGTTGTGCTGTCAACATCAGATGGACAGAAACACTACCCATTCCTGAATTTCTATTCCGGTAGAAGTGCTGATGGTTCAACTGCATTGCCAAGTGGCACGGTCATTTATTCTGATGATTCCGAATCAGACCTGAACAAGGGTGGCGGCACAATGACCGGCATCCTGACCATGAGTGCGCAAATCAGGTCAAGTGTTGCTGGCGAATCAATCAGGTTGACTGGTCTTGAGCAGAATGGCTCATACCGTGACATCATGGCATACCACAGCAGTGGTTCATACCGTATCGGTGGTATCCGTATCGGTGCGAATGCAAATGCAAATTATGCGACATTGGGTGTCAGTGACCAGAACAATGATGCGCCCGGTGGAGTCACAGTCAACAGGTATCTTGATGGCAGTGGTTTCTACTACAACATGTCAGGCTATCTGGACTTCACCCTGACAAACAAGACCATCTACTCCCCAAACAACACTGGTGACACCTTTGGCCTTTATTCTGGGACAGGCTGGAACACATCCCCAAGCATCTCCCTGTATCCTTCAGATGGCACCAATTCAGCAAAAGGTTCTTTCTACATCAGGGCTGGTAAAAACAGCTATGCGCTGTATGGTGATGCTTCTGGCAACCTCAACTGGAATGGTGCAAATTTCTATCTTCTGAACACTGTCGCTCCAGCAATGTACTTGAGAGCCAGCGACATCATTCATGGAACTGCACCATCTGCAAACAGGTTCCCAGGAATCACCATCCAAGATAAGAATGGTCAACGGGTTGCTAAGGTTGAATATAGTCACTCGACAGATGGCAAACAAGAAATACTGTTTCTGATAACAAAGCAAGGGGCTACTGCAACTTATGGTCGATTGGGAATTGGTTGCGATTCCAGTGGTAACTATTTTACTGAAGCCCCAACACCTGCACAGACAGACGATTCCACAAAAATCGCCACCACTGCCTACGTCAAGGACTGCATTCCTAAATCTGTTGGTTCTGGTACAAAACCGGTCTATACCAATGCCAACGGTGTTGTCACAGCAAGCGGCTCTACAGTCGGTTCAGCCAACGAACCCGTCTATATGAGTTCCGGCACCATCACAAAATGTTCAATGAACAGTGCATCTGCGGCTGGTCTGGTGAGGATTACAAACCAGACCGTCAACCAGACAGGTTATGTGAAACTTGCCAGCGGGTTGATTCTCCAATGGGGTGTCCTGTCTGCCAATGGTGATGTTACGTTCAGCACGCCTTTCACAAAAAATCCATCAGTGACATTAGGTCACACGGGCGGCGACTACTCTAAGAGAATTGCCAACCTATCCACAACCGGATTTACCGCAACAGGACGTGAATCTGCGTCTTATATCGGCTGGATTGCCATCGGTGTCTAAGGAGAATAAAAATGATTGGAACAAGATTCATCAAAGACGCATCAGGTGCGCTCAATGAAGAAGCCCTGAAACTGTATTCAGAAGCCGCAAGATGGTGCAATGAGTCCCAGCAGGGCAGGATTGAAGACAAAGGCAGTTTCTATGAGGTTGTCGCCATTCCTGATGTAACCCTTGCAGAAGCCAAGGCAGCCAAACTCGCAGAGATTAACGCCCAATGCGACGTCATCCTGGACACAGCCGTATCCAGCTACCCGCAGTCGGAAGTCCTTACGTTCGACCAGCAGATTGGTGAGGTTGAAAAATACCTTGCTTCCGGAAACCCATCTGATGCTCCTCTTTTGTCTGCGCTTGCCCAAGCAAGGGGAATTGAACTGGTTGACCTCTGTGACAGGGTTATCGTCAAGCGCAGGGCGTTTTCCGCATTATCTGGATATGTGATTGGATGCCGACAACGGTTAGAGGATGTTCTGGACACCCTTAAAACAGTCGAAGAAGTCCAAGCCCTAGAGATTGAAATCAAACTCCCGAAAGCCGCTGAACAAAGCGGCTTTTTTGATGGGGAGGCTGATTGATGGAAGTCGTTGAAAGGCTGGTAGCCGCCGAAACAAGGCTGGACAACCATGACCGCCGTCTTGATTCGCACGGTGACCGTATCGGCAATCTGGAACAGCACAATGTCAGGCAGGATGCGCTTTTGGAAAAGCTGTGTACCAGCCAGAACAGGACGCATGACCTGACGGTTGAGAACAGCAAGAAACTGGATTCCCTGCTCACGCAGGGCAAGACTGTCAAATGGATGGTGACGGCGATTGTCACGGGCATTCCGGCTTTGGTTACGCTGTACCTGGCGTTGCGTGATTTGGGGTGGTTCTGATGGCTGATTTACGCAAAACAACAGCCGCTATTGTGACGGCAGGAGCTGTCCTTATCGGCTGTCTTACCACGTTAGAGGGCGATGAGCTGAAGGCATACAAGGACGCTGTCGGTGTCTGGACGATTTCTCGTGGTGTGACCAAAGACGTGAAACCCGGTATGACCATCACACAAGAGCAGTCGGACAAGATGACTGAGCAGGAACTTGACCAGCGGGCAGTAAAGCTGAAAGCACTGATTAAGGTCCCCGTTCATCAGTACGAATGGGATGCCAACATGCTTCTTGCGTGGAATATCGGGATTGGAAACTACAAGAAAAGCACTGTTCTCCGGCGGCTGAATCAGAGGCGTTACAAGGAATCATGCGATGCCTTTCTTCTGTGGAAGTATGCCGGTGGCAAGCCCATCCTGCTGAAGCGCAGGCAACGTGAGCGGCTGTTGTGCCTTGGGAAAATCAAGAAGATTTGACCATTTTCGTGACCTCACGAAAATGGTATTGGGATATCAAACCGAGTATGTAAAAAAAATTTAAGAACTGAATTGATATGGAATACAAGTATCGAGGTTTTTTCTGTGGATGCGTTCCCATCCGTTTCAACTTTTATGATGACGGACTTGGGATTGATATCGCAGACGATTGGTATAGTCCTGTCTGGCTGCTGGATGCTGTCGGTGCGGTGTGGGATTTCATTGCAGGATGCGTTGGCTGGGATGGTGGCTGGCATATCAGTCATATCAAAGAAATCAAATGAGTATTCCGGAAATTCCGGATAACTGAATTTATATGAAATACAGGGAATGGGGCATGGAAAAAAACAAACAAGCGATAACTGAAAATAAATCTGAACGCTTGAAAGAGCTTGAGAAGATGATAGAGGAAAGCGGATTCAAGTTTGGACAGAAGGGAACATTCAAGCCTGTCTTCGGTCCAGCGCAAGGTGACAACGGCAATTTCACTTTTTACTGTTCTGATACGACTTGTTTGAAAAAGCAAAACTTAATTCCAGCGAATCCGCTGGAATTGAACTGTTGCAGATTATGCAACAACTGAACTCTCTAAATTAGTGAGTTGATTAGCGAGTTGATTATCTAGTTGTAGGCAGTTTTTAGTGAGTTCAGGCGGTTTTTTAGCGAGTTGTTAGTGAGTTTGCCAACCATCTTTGAGCGACAATGCGGTTTGTGAATCACAAAACGGCTTTTTTGAACGTCAAACAAGTAGTTTCAAACTGATATTCCAGCGAATTCGAGGGAATTGAACTGTACGGGATTTTCGTACACATGAACCGTTGCAGATTTTGCAATAGTTTATTGAATTTAAATTAAAAAACGGATGTCAACGACATCAATGTCGTCGAGATAAAAAATGAACCTTTACTGGAAAACTGGAATCTGTATCGCATTGCTGGTTGTCGGTTTCATCGGCGGAGCACTGTACAAACAGCGTGAACTGAATGCTGTCAGGGCGGACTATGCCGAACAGGTAAATCTTGGATTACAGGCGAACCGTGAGCTGGAAAAGAAGCTCCAGACATCAGTTAACGAGGTTGCCGTCCAGTACCAACAACAGAAAGCCGCCTCTGACAAGACCATCGAAAGCCTGAAAAAGGAACTAACCAATGCCAAGAAAAACCATCCTCTGCCTGACACTTGCCGCCTTGATGCTGACCGGATGCGTATCATCAAAGCCGCAGTTGATACAGCCAACCATTCCAAGCCTTGATTCCGCTCTGTCAGCACCTTGCCAGCCAGTATCAGAACCGATTGATGATTCTGTGGACGCACTGATTGATTCATACATCGATATGGCAGGCAAATATGCTGACTGCTCCTCAAGACATGATGCAACAGTCAAGGCATGGAAAACCCTGAAATAAAACATCCTTAAAAATGGCGTAAATCTTCGATATACGGCGATTTCACGAACTCATCTATATGTCCATAGTTAATTCTTCTGAAATCTGTTTATATCGCCAAATTTTCAATTCATCGACTCTCTCTATTTCTTAGACGACTCATGAAGAAACTTCACATCACATTCGACACATATGCTCAGATGTCGGAACGCCTCGGTAGGCAGATTCTCTCCTCGAAACGTCAGTACGATGTCATCGTCTGTCTTGCCAGAGGGGGGATGCTTGTAGGGGACATCCTTTCAAGGATGCTTGGCGTGCCTCTAGCGGTGATGTTTGCTTCGTCTTACCGGAAGAACGGTGAGAAGACGGGGGAAGTGGTCTTCTCGGAAATCGCAACAATCGACCCATCGAGGTTGTCAGGGAATGTCCTGCTGGTGGATGACCTGCTTGATTCTGGTGTGACGATTGAACAGGCGCAGAAGAAACTGAAAAACGGCTATGCACCGGAATCCATCGACATAGCCGTCCTGTGGTGGAAGCATACCTCTGAGCAGTACGCGGACTACTACATCAAGTACCTGAACGAAGAGGAGAACTGCTGGATTGTCCAGCCGTTCGAGGAGTTTGAGCTAACGTAGAGGTTTGTAACTTTTCATACGTTTATGTTTTTCGCTGAACTGATATAGACATACATGATTTACATTATAGGAATTCTGTGGAGTAATCCAACGTAATTCTCCAAAATAGACACTATTGATTAATTTTTTGACATTGATTTTATGTTTTCTAGCTTGTTCGTAAAAACCTCTTTTTTTTGTTTCCTCTAAAGTTTGTTGAGGTGACCATCTCTGATAGTCTCTTCCATGTGCCGCGATATGAGCTACATTTTGGACAGCGAAACAATAGTCATACTGTTCTCTTGTGTATTGAGCATGACAAACGCCACAGCACATCAACAATACAACTGTAATCAGTTTTTTCAATTATTTCTCCTTATGGTTCGCAATTCTGATAAACCTTGATGACTTCTGTTTTGCCATCCCCATGCACTGTTATGGTGTTGAGGTAGTGGTCATCATTGATAGTATCGTCCCTGCGCATCTTCATGGTGTATTTCTTGTAACGGAAAATTTCCACATCATTTTTATAGTCCGTAGTCAGTTTGACAACCTTTCCATCAAGTTTGGCATAGGCACCACCGTTTGGACCATCAACATCGAAATAAGCCAGGATTTTGTCATTTGTGCCATACCGGTAGTATTGACATGGAGAGTCAGTAGTATATTTTTCAGGCAACGATCCAAGCATGGACTGTGCATAAGTTGAACTCGTCCATATCAGCAATATTGCTATAAGTATTTTCTTCATTTTATTCATATCCCCAGAAATCACTGATTTCGATATCCTCTGGACTGGAATAGTCGATATTGCTCCAGTCCGTTTCTCCTTGTGGAATGGTGTAATAGCACTTATAGACCATCCATGAGTCATGCGGCTGGAAATATGTGTACAGCTTTCCATAATGCTCACCAAAGTCCTCAATGCACTCATCGTTACCGTACATCAACCCTGCTTCTGGTTCCATGCCATCATGGGTGATGATGGCATACTCAGTACCTTTCCCATATACGCTCTCTAACTGATCCCGAACGTACGCATCCAAATTGGTCTTATCGATAATCTGTTGCCTGATGTCAGTCATCTTCCGTTCAATGACTGCTGATACTCCGTCAGGCGTGATGCCCCTGCGTTCCGCTTCAGCACAGTTCAGATCGCCATCTGACCAGTCCTTCAGCCATCCGTCTGTGTCATACGGAATGACAGGGCAGGCGATTTCGACATCATCGATATATACACCCATCGCGGCTTTGCCGTCTTTAGCTGAATAAACCTCAACTCTCATCTCAGTTCTCCTCAATAACCTCTCCATCCCAAACCTCAAAAGGTTTCGGCTGATAGCCGTCCTTAAGATTTTCTATTGTCGTTGTGTATGACGTAGGGATAGCCCAGACAACAGCATAATATTCTCCGGCTTTGACAACAGTACAATTACCAGTCTTCACGTCACTATTACTAACCGCTTCAGTAAGTGATTTATAGCAGTCTGCCTTTTTCTGATGACCAATCTCGTCGTTGAAGTCTGTAAAATCAGTGTACTCTAAAATCATCTTATCCCTCCGTAATTACTGCCTCTCGTTTCTTGTCTTTATGAGAAACAACTCCCAAGCTGTCTCACTCATCCTTGTCCTTCCGCCTTCCCATTTCTGCCATGTGTTCAGACTGACATGGACCAGGTTCGCTGCTTGTGTCTGCGTAAGCCCAGCGGTTTGCCGGGCTTCCTTGATTTCCTGTGGTGTTGGCATGTAATCCTCCCAATTCTATCTTTTAAAAACCACCCTGACAGGTCTGCCGAAAATCTTTTATGCTCTTTCTTCTACTTCTTTCTTGATGCGTATTAACTCTACTACTTTCAGTACGTGCGACTCTATTTTGTCTTTCATTTCTTTAGTCAAATACTTCGTCTCCATTTCCTCTCTCCTTGTTTGACGTTCGAGGGGCTTTCGCCCCTCTTGGATTACATCTTTGCCAGAGCTTCAGGATTGCGTTCCATGATTCTTTTGATTTTTCTTGCGCAGTTTGCGCAACATTTTTTTGGGTTTTCGTTGTAAACCCTGAACCAGTCCAGAAGTGGTTCTCCGGTATTCATACGGGTTTCAAATCCCTGCTTGTTACCGCAGAGAGGCAGGTGCCACTGCCCGATTCCGATGTGTGCTTTGATGAGTGCCATGTTGTTCTCCTTAACGCTGTTTGACTATGTAAATACTATATATAAAATTTACACATAAGTAAACAAAAAGGGTGTAACAATATGTAACATTTACGTATTTATGTGCAAAAAAATTACTACCGGAGCCACTTCCGTTTGAAGAACTCTACATCCTTTCGGTAGGTCTCCTCGCTGGTGTCGTCTGAAACATAGTTGTCGAAGGAATGGATGAGGCAGAGCAGGTCATAGGCAAGCTCACTCAAGTCCTCGTCCATCAGAGGGTTGCGTGTTCTGGCTTCTGCTGAATAGTCTTTGTTTTCAAGCAGGTTGTAAGTTAGACCAATGTCGAACATCTCGTCTTCGAGACGACCTTCTGCGTAGTTGAAATGCCCTCCGCTCATTCTTCAAATTCTCCTGCGATGTACAGACGGAATAGGTCATTGCCTTCTTTCAATGCACGGTCTGTGCATTGATCTGCCCGTCTCAGTTTTCCGTCTCTAAAGAAAAAGATGTTGTCTGGTCGAAAGTCAAGGTTACGGCGGGCGAGTAGGGCGATGTCTGGTGTAACAATGACGTATGAATCTTTTTTCTTA
>Ga0326513_10000191_pt1 | contig 49483 bp, 45 predicted proteins | sample 2_2465_0518_D_FD_203654 | JGI IMG/M metagenome (GOLD analysis project Ga0326513, IMG submission 203654) | Bovine rumen microbial communities from UC Davis, California, United States - 2_2465_0518 | ecosystem: Host-associated > Mammals > Digestive system > Stomach > Rumen | place: USA... | reverse complement strand
CAAGCACCACTGACGTGGAACCCCTTGCCCCTGATATCTGCGTCTGATGATTTATAGTCAAGCAGGGATAGGAAAGATATGTAGGCCGAGGCACCTACATCTCCACACATTCTGATGATGCCTCAAAAAGGACCATCCTTTCGGATGATCCTTCCTTTTCGTGTCGAGGTTACTGGATTCGAACCAGCGGCCTCTACGTCCCGAACGTAGCGCTCTACCAAACTGAGCCAAACCTCGATTGCTGTGTTTTTCGCATCAGCAAGTGTTAGTATATTAGAAACTGCGAGGATTGTCAACAGCTTTTCTCGATTTTTTCGAGTTTATTTTTTCATTAGTTATTCTTTCTCCAGGATACGGCGTATTTATTTTTCACAATGCCGCCGGTACATTTGCCCCAGCCAACCGGATAGTTACCGGCGCAGACGAGGCACCAGCCTGCTTGCACGCTGTCCGCATCTGTCAGTTCGATGGTCTCGCCGCGAAGATACCGGCTCATCCGCTCATCGGAAGGGTCGATCTTCCATGCATTCCCAAAGTCTTCCGCTCGAAGGGCGAGTGCAAGCGGCTGCGACGGTTCGAAGCGTTTCTTCTTCCAGTCTCCCACATACAATCCGTTCCGAAGGAAGGTCAGGCCGCGGATCGAAGCCGGAAGGTCCGGCACGAGATAGGCGTGATCCGACCTGCATTCGATCCCCTCAAATCCTCTTTCTTCTCCAAAGGAAGGCGCGCTTCCTGCGAAAAACTGCTCCAGCAGTTCCTTATGTTCGCGGTCCATACCGTTCGGATCCCCGCCGCGGCCGGTTCCGCTGCTGCGGCGATCACGTCCGTCACGACCGGAAAAACGGCCGTCTCTGTTTTTCCCTTTTGCCTTTTTATTCTTACGGCGCCCGGATTCCTCGAAGGTGCTATCCGTCAACGTACTATTCGTCAACGCCCTATCCGTCAACGTACTAGCTGTCAACGTGCTAGCCGTCAACACACTATTCGTCAATGTACTATCTGCACTATCCGCGGCAGCGCCATCTTCCGGTACACCTATCCGCGATGCGCCGATCTCCGCGGCCCCCTCCGCCTTCTTGTGCAGGAGCGCAAGGAAGTGTCCCTCTCCGTCCATCTTGTGCGGCCAGATGCGGACGCATTTCGCGAGTTCGGGATCGTTGTTCGCCCAGTCGGGTCGGCCTTCTGAGAAGCCCTCGTACGGCTCTATTTCACAAAGTTCCATATCCGGAAAGGCGGTCGTGAACCAGGCCATCATCTGCTCATCCTCATCGGGCGAGAAGGTGCAGGTGGAGTACAGAAGGTATCCATCTGCCTTCAGCATGGCGTGCGCGTTCTCCAGAATGTTTCGCTGCTGTGCCGCGAAGTATTCCACTCGCTCAGGTGACCATGTTCCGATGACATCCTCGTCTTTGCGGAACATGCCCTCGCCGGAACAGGGTGCATCGACGAGGATGCGGTCGAAGTAGGCCGGAAATGCCTGACTCAGGCGGTTGGGGATCTCATTGGTCACATAGGCATTCGGCGTTCCGAAGAGTTCCAGATTGCGAAGAAGCGCCTTCGCGCGGCTGTTGCTGATATCATTGGCAACGAGGACGCCGGTTCCGTGAAGTCTGGCTGCCAGCTCCGTTGCCTTGCCTCCCGGCGCGGCGCACATGTCCAGAACGCGCATTCCCGCCTCGATCGGAAGGCGGCTTGCCGGTGTCATTGCGCTCGGCTCCTGCAGATAATAGACGCCGGCCGCGTACCACGGGTGCTGCGCCGGGTAGGTATCATTATCATAGAAGAAGCCGTTCGGTACCCACGGAATGCGTTTCACCGGGAAAGGCGCGTTCGCCTCAAACTCCTCCGGTGTGATCTTCGTCGTATTGACGCGCAGGCCGCGGAGTCTCGGCTTATCATAGTTCGCCAGAAACGCCGGGTACTCCTCACCGAGCATTTTTTTCATTCGATCCGTAAATTCCTGTGGCAGATTCATGATAGTCTCCCTAATATGTTTTCCCGGATAAACGAGCGGTGGCAGCCTGCAGACAGAAAACTGTCTGCAGGCTGTCGCGCTGTCGCTAAATGCCGGCATGCAAGCACGCCGTCACTTACTCAAAGTACACGCAAAGAATCCGTCCGGAGTGCTCCGGACGGATTCATTTTACATGATTCTTTTTTCAGGTACAACTACCGTTTTACTCTTCGGTAACTTCGGCTTCTTCCTGCATTACTTCTTCGAATTTGTCAAGGATGATCTTCTGGATTCTGTCACGCGTTTCCGAGTTGATAGGATGAGCGATATCTCTGTATTCGCCGTCTGTTGCTTTCCTGCTGGGCATTGCGATAAACAAGCCCTTCTCACCCTCGATGACTTTGATATCGTGTACAACGAACTCGTCATCCAGTGTGATGGAGACAACAGCCTTCATCTTTCCTTCTTTTGCTACCTTGCGAACTCTGACATCTGTGATCTGCATTTGTTACTTCTTGCTCCTCTCTACTCTCCCGCATGACGCAGGCTGATCAGATCGCGTACCGTTCGTTTTTCTCGACCACGATCTTAATTCTGTCTTCGCCGCAGTAATAGGAGTTAGCGCGGATGGTGTCACGGCTCTCGACAATACAATTTTCAATATGTGTGTTATCGCCCAGATACACATTGTTCAGTATGATCGAATTCTTGATCACACAGTTGTTACCGACATAAACGTCCTTGAAGAGAACCGAATTCTCTACCTGTCCGTTGATAATGCAGCCGCTGGAAATGAGGCTGTTAATTACTTTGTTTCCCGGATTGAACTTTGCCGGCGGAAGATCATCGATCTTCGAATAGATCTCCGGATACTGATCGAAGAAGTAGCTGCGTACTTCCGGTTTCAGGAAATCCATATTGGTTCTGTAATAAGATTCTACCGTCGCGATGTTGCTCCAGTAGCTGTTGATCTTGTAGCCGTAGATCCTCTTCAGATTCTTGTATCTGATGAAGATATCCTTTACAAGGTCGTATCTGTCTTCCTGCGCGCAGCGCTCAAGCATCTCGATGAGCTGACGGCGGCGGATGACATAGATACCGGTGGAGATGAGGCTCGAATCGGAAACCATCGGCTTCTCTTCGAACTCTTCGATCCTGTAGTCCTCGTTCATTTTCAACACACCGAACCGGCTCGGATCGTCATCATGGCACTCTGTACAAACAATTGTAATATCTGCTCTTTTAGCGATATGATATTCCAAAACCCGATTGAAGTCAAGCTTGTAGACACCGTCGCCCGACGCAATGATTACATAGGGTTCATGGCTTTCTTTGAGCCATTTCAGATTCTGGTAAATGGCATCTGCGGTGCCTCTGTACCACCAGTTATTGGTGGAGGTAACGGTTGGTGTAAAAACGTACAGACCACCCTGTTTGCGTCCGAAATCCCACCACTTGGAGGACATCAGATGCTCGTTCAGGGAACGCGCATTGTACTGTGTCAGAACCGCGACCTTCTGCACATGCGAATTGGTCATGCTGCTGAGCGCGAAGTCGATGCTCCGGTAGCTTCCCGCCACCGGCATCGCTGCGATCGCCCGCTTATTGGACAGTTCACGCATCCTGTTGTTGTTTCCGCCTGCAAGAATAATACCTAATGCTCTCATATAAGTTCACCGTCCTTCTTGATCAGAGCGCCGCCGCTTGGCAGCCTGCCGTCAGTGTAGTCCTCCGGTACCGTAACGCCGGAAATAACGGTGTTCTTACCGATCTCAATTCCTTCCGGAATGACGGTATCCTCGCCGATCGTGGTAAGTCCCCATGCGTAAATGCTGGCATTCAATTCATTCGGAGCCTCTTCACCGACGCCGATCCGGACGTTTTTGCCGACCCGGACATTCTCGGCAATGATGGCTTTTTCTATGTCAGCCCCCTGCTCGACCGTTGTGTGACGCATGATGATCGAGTTCTTCACGCATGCACCCGCCTCGATCTTAACACCGGCGCCGATGACACTGTTGTGCACCTCGCCGCAGATCTCCGCGCCTTCACCGACGATGCACCGGTCAACGACCGCACCGCCTGCGATGTACTGCGGACGGATCACCTCGCCCTTGGTGTAGATCTTCCAGAATTCCTCGTAGAGATTGAATTCCGGAATGATATCGATCAGCTCCATATTTGCTTCCCAGTAGGAGCCGAGTGTGCCGACATCCTTCCAGTAGCCGTTGAATTCGTATGCGAAGAGCCGCTTATCGTTGTCCTTGCAGTACGGAAGAACGTGTTTTCCGAAGTCCAGATTTTCCTGATCCTTCAGAGCGATCAGGGATTCCCGCAGCGTCTTCCAGGTAAAGATGTAGATGCCCATCGATGCAAGGTTGCTGCGCGGCTTCGCCGGTTTCTCCTCGAAATCATTGATGCGTCCCTTGTTGTCGGCGATCATGATGCCGAAGCGGCTTGCCTCTTCGGTCGGAACCTTCATGCAGGCAATGGTGACATCTGCTTTGTTGGCTTTATGATAGTCGAGCATGACCTCATAATCCATCTTGTAGATATGGTCACCGGAAAGGATCAGCACATACTCCGGATTGTAATGTTCCATGTATGCCAGATTCTGCAGGATCGCGTTTGCCGTTCCGCTGTACCAGTCGCTGCTGGAACTCTTCTCGTACGGAGGAAGAACGGTCACGCCGCCGTTGTTGCGGTCGAGATCCCAAGGAATTCCGATCCCGATGTGATGGTTCAGGCGGAGCGGCTGGTACTGTGTCAGTACGCCGACCGTGTCGACACCCGAGTTGATACAGTTACTTAATGGAAAATCGATAATACGATACTTTCCGCCAAATTCGACGGCCGGTTTGGCAACTTTCGATGTGAGTACACCGAGGCGGCTTCCCTGTCCGCCGGCAAGTAACATGGCGATCATTTCTTTTCTAATCATACAATCACCCCTTGTCATTTAAATGATAGCAAAATTATAGCATACCGCGCGTGGATTGTGAACATTTTTGATAGTTATTTCGCTGAATTTGACCGGTTTTTATCACTATTGCCTAAAGAAAAACGTAGCTCCCCGTCTGCGCCGTACTTTCCGTCGATCTGCCGGCGTTCTTCGTCACGCGGGAAGTGCACGAAAACCGCCCAATTTGGAGGGAGACTATGCGGGATTCGGTCGTGCCGCCTTGAATTTATTGCCGCCAGAGGGTATAATTGAAAGGCTATAACCGTGGCATTTTTTTGTCATTCTATTTTTGTCATTCTATTTTTGTCATTTTATTAAGGAGATGATTCCATCATGTATACAGTTCACTTTGATCAGCCCTCGCACATTCACTTTATCGGCATCGGCGGCGTCAGCATGAGCGGTCTGGCAGCCATCCTGCTGCAGGAAGGCTTCACCGTAACCGGTTCCGACTCCCACGAGACGGCTCTGACCGACCGCCTGGAAAAGGCCGGCGCGAAGATCGTCTACAAGCAGCAGGCAGAGAACATTACCGACGGCATCGACTGCGTTGTTTACACCGCGGCCATTCATCCGGAGAATCCAGAATATGCCGCTGCCGTAGAGAAGAAGATCCCGCTTCTGTCCCGCGCGCAGCTTCTGGGCCAGCTGATGAAGAATTACAAGATCCCGATCTGTGTATCCGGAACGCACGGCAAAACAACGACCACCTCGATGGCCGCCCATGTCATGATGGCAGCCGACCTCAATCCGACCATTTCCGTCGGCGGTATTCTGCCTCTGATCGGCGGAAACTATCACATCGGCGGATCCGAGACCTTCCTTATGGAGGCGTGCGAATACACGAACAGTTTCCTGAGTTTCTTCCCGAAGATCAGCATCATTCTGGATATCGATGCCGATCATCTGGATTTCTTCAAGGATCTCGATGACATCCGTCATTCCTTCCGCAAATTCGCGGAGCTTCTGCCGGAGGACGGAACTCTGATCATCAATGCCGACGATCCGGCTTACAAAATGATCAGTCACGATCTGAAATCCTGTGTTATTACCTACTCTACAGAGACAGCCAAGGGCGATTATACCGCCGACCTTGTCACCTTCGACAAGCAGGGCAACGCGACCTTCCGCGCTCTGTACAAGAACGAGCCGATCGGTACCTTCTCTCTGCAGGTTCCGGGTTCCCACAATGTATCCAACGCTCTGGCAGTCATCGCTCTGGCACGGCTTCTGGGCATCGACGCCGAAACGATTCAGGCGGGCTTTGACAGCTTCCACGGTACCAACCGCCGTTTCCAGGAAAAGGGCGAGATGAACGGTGTGAAGATCGTTGATGACTACGCGCATCATCCGACCGAGATCAAGGCAACGCTCCGCACGGCTGCCCGTGTACCGCACAACAACATCTGGACCATCTTCCAGCCGCATACCTATACCCGCACCAAAGCGCTTCTGCCGCAGTTCGCGGAAGCTCTCTCTCTGGCCGACAAGGTCGTTCTCGCGGATATCTATGCAGCTCGTGAGCTCGATATCTACGGCATCTCCTCCCGCGACCTGCAGACGGAGATTCAGAAGTTCGGTACCGAATGTCACTATTTCCCGTCCTTTGACGAGATCGAGGACTTCGTACGCGCAAACGCGCAGCCGGGTGATCTGGTGATCACGATGGGTGCCGGCAACATCGTCCAGGTTGGTGAGGATCTTCTGAAAAAATGAGTGTTCTGAATATTACGGACAACCGTCTGGCGGGCACTACGCTCCTGCCGGACGATTTTGTCGACTACTATATGCCCCACGCGCATGGGGAATTTGTGAAAGTCTATCTGTATCTGCTTCGCACGGCACACGCGCCGGAGACCAATCCGTCCCTGTCGGCAATGGCAGACGTTTTTTCCTGTCCGGAGAAGGATATCATTCGTGCCCTGAAGTACTGGCAGGAGGTCGGTCTTCTGCAGATCACGGAGAAAAACGATGAGATCGACGGCATTACGCTTCTGCCTGTGTCCCAGAATCTGAACGCGACCCAGCAGGATCCGACGATCCTCGAGAACAAAGAGGAGAAGCCGAAGCCGATTCTCCAGATCTCGAGCAGCCGCGCCAGAGAACTGAAGTCAAACGACGATGTCAAGGAGCTGCTCTTCGCGACATCCGCGTACTTCGGCCGTCCGCTGCAGTCGGGGGAGATGCGCCGTCTCCTGTATTTCTACGATGAATTGAATTTCCCGATCGATCTGATCGACTACCTTGTCGAGTATTGCATCGGCAAGGGCAAGAAGGATATGAACTATATCGAAAAGGTCGGCCTCTCATGGAGCGAGGAAGGCATGACGACCGCACGCAAGGCGAAAAACTACGTGAAGAAGCGCCGCGATGTATACCGCGACATTTTCAACGCCTTCGGCATCCGCGGCCGTGATCCGATCAGCGAGGAGCGTGCCGACATGGACCGCTGGATGAAGACCTACGGCTTCGGTCTCGACATCATCGAGGTAGCCGCCGCGCGCACGGTCAAAAAGCTCGGCCAGGCCAACTTCCCCTATGCTGAGGGAATCCTGTCGCGCTGGTACAATGCCGGTGTCCGCACCGTCGAGGATATCGCGGCGCAGGATGAAGCGCACAAGAACGAGCAGAAGAATCAGCCGCCGAAGGCTTCTTCGCAGCATCGTCAGAAAAACTACGCGAATTACGACCAGCGTACCGACTATGATTTCGACGAGCTGGAGCGCGCTGCGCTGAAGCAGTGACGACCGCGTATTCAATCTGATAGCAGGCGCCGGATCAGTGACGGTTTCGTATACGTCTGACGGCAAGCGCGCTGAAGCAGCGACGACACGATCATAACGGAGGAGAATGTATGTCTCTGACCAATTCACAATATGACGCGATCATGCGTCTGTATAATGAGCGGCAGCTGAATAACCGCCGCGAGCTGGATCGCCGCCGGTCCGATGCCTACGCAAAGGTGCCGCGCCTGTCCGAACTTGATGACGAAGTCACCGCCCTCTCTCTGAAGAAGGCGCTGTTCCTTCTGAATGAACCGGACGGAAGCGACATCGATCTTGCGCGTGAGACGGCCCGGATCGCCGACGAGCGCCGCAGTCTGCTTGCAAGAGCGGGCTTTCCGGAGGATCATCTGGAGATGCATTACACCTGTCCGCTCTGCCGGGATACCGGCTACACACCGGACGGCAGAAAGTGCAGCTGCTTCCGCCGCGAGGAAATCCGGCTCCTCTATTCCCAGTCGAACCTCGACGCTGTTCTGGAGCGCGAGAACTTCGATCATTTTTCTCTGGATTACTATGACTCCGCGCTTGTCAACAAGGACGGAATCTCCGCCAGAAGCGAAGCAGAGAGGGCTCTTTCGCTCTCCCGCTCATTTGTCGAGAACTTCCCGGCGAATCTCAGCAAGGGTACGCCCGAGAATCTCTGCTACTACGGCAATGTCGGCACGGGAAAAACGTTCCTGACGCACTGCATTGCCCATGATCTGCTCGAGAAGGGTGTGAGCGTTCTCTACATGACCGCTTATGATCTTTTTGATAAATTAGGCAAATACACATTCCGCACAGATGAAGAGATGAAACAGGCGCACGACGCCGTTTTTTCCTGTGATCTGCTGATCATCGACGATCTGGGAACCGAGCTTACGAACTCCTTTGTGATCTCGCAGCTCTTCCTGCTGATCAACGACCGGCTTCTGAACCGGAAGTCCACGGTGATCTCCACGAATCTGTCGCCCGCGAACTTCCGCGATGCTTTCACGGACCGTGTATTTTCCCGCATCTATGAATCCTACAAACTGATCCACCTTTCCGGCCGCGACATCCGCGTCCAGAAAAAACTTTCAGGAGGAAACTAATATGTCTGAATCAGAATCCAGTTACTTTGACAATGCACCGGTTGGCCGCCTCGGCCTGATCCCTCTGTCGAGCTGCGCAGAGCTCGGCAAAAAGGTTGATGACTACCTCGTCGAGTGGAGAAAAGACCGCCGCCCGGAGGAAGCCTCTGCCGTGACAAGTGCAAAGGGCTATGAGCGTGATTCTTATATCATCCCCTGCTCCACACCGCGTTTCGGTTCCGGTGAAGCGAAGGGAATCGTCAACGAATCTGTCCGCGGAGATGACATCTATATTCTCGTCGATGTCTGCAACTACTCCCTGACCTACAAGATGTTCGGATACACTAATCATATGTCTCCGGATGACCATTACCAGGATATCAAGCGCATCATCGCCGCCATCGGCGGTAAGGCACGCCGCATCAATGTCATCATGCCGTTCCTGTATGAGAGCCGCCAGCACAAGCGTTCCGGCCGTGAGTCTCTCGACTGCGCGCTGGCACTGCAGGAGCTCGTTGATATGGGCGTTGAGAATATCATCACCTTCGACGCGCATGACCCGCGTGTGCAGAACGCGATTCCGCTGCATGGCTTCGAGACCATCCAGCCGGCTTACCAGTTCATCAAAAATATTCTCCGTCACGCAGAGCCGGATATGGTCATCGATTCCGATCACCTGATGGTCATCAGCCCGGACGAAGGCGGCATGGGCCGCGCAATCTACATGGCAAACAGTCTTGGCGTTGACATGGGTATGTTCTATAAGAGAAGAGACTACTCTACCATCGTTGACGGCCGCAATCCGATCGTTGCCCATGAATTCCTCGGTGCCGATGTAGAAGGCAAGGACATGATCATCGTCGATGATATGATTTCCTCCGGCGAGAGCATGATTGAAGTTGCCAAGCTCCTCAAAGAGCGCAAGGCACGCCACATCTACATGTGCGCGACCTTCGGTCTGTTCACCAACGGTATGGAGAAGTTCGATGAAGCATACGAGAAGGGCTGGTTCACCAAGGTCGTTACGACCAACCTTGTTTACCAGAGACCGGAACTTCTCAGCAGACCGTACTACATCAGCTGCGACATGAGCAAATATATCGCGCTCGTTGTCGACACACTGAACCACGACGCGTCGATCAGCAGCCTGCTGACACCGACCGATCGTATCCAGAAGGTGCTGAAGAAATTCCGCAACCACGAGAAGATCTGAACCGGCACCAAAACCGGCACCACGCAGTGACCAGCGTTTACGATTGATACTTTCGGTTCATACCGTCATATAACACATAAGAGGCCCCGCCGATTTTCGGCGGGGCCTCTTGCTGCCTTATCACACAAATCTCAGACGATCTGTTCGGTGTGGGTAACTGCCGGTACGGGGAGGCCCTCTGGCTCCGTTTCCCTCGTTCCTTGAAAACTACGATACGCTTCACGCTCTGCGTCACTCAGTCCAAATGTCGCTGCGAGGGCGCTCCCGTACCAGTTTGTAGTTCTCAATACAACTCGCCATAAATACTCCGGCACCAAAAAGCTCCCGTCAAGATGCGATATGTCATCTTGACAGGAGCTTTTTTTGTATTTGCACAGTCCAACCGAAACGCGGACGAAATTGTCCTCGCAGCGACATTTGGACTGAGCGAAGCGAGGGAAACGGAGCCAGAGGACATTTCGTCCCGCGCCCCAACACACATCAAAATAGACTACCAGCGCAAGCGTCTTTGCGTTGGTAGTCTATTTTTATATTGTGCGTTGTCCGCAATATTCTGTTTACTTGCCGGCCATCGCCGCTCTCTTTCTCAGGCGGGAATCCAGCTCTCTCTTTCTGATGCGGAGGCTCTTCGGTGTAACTTCCAGGAGCTCGTCGGCATCGATGTACTCGATCGCCTGCTCGAGGGAAAGAATCTTCGGCGGAACGAGGGTCAGAGCGTCATCGGCACCGGAAGAACGGGTGTTGGTCAGGTGCTTTGTCTTGCATACGTTCAGCTCGATATCCTCCGGCTTCGCGCTCTCGCCGATAACCATGCCGGCGTATACACGCTGACCCGGTCCGATGAAAAGTGTTCCGCGTGCCTGCGCGGCAAAAAGTCCGTAGGTTACGGATTCACCGGACTCAAACGCGATCAGAGCACCGGTCTTACGGAAGTTGATCTCTCCCTTATACGGCGCGTAATCGTCGAAGATCGTGTTCAGGATACCGGTACCCTTTGTCATCGTCATGAAGTTTCCGCGGAAACCAATCAGACCACGGGACGGAATGGAGAACTCCAGGCGGGTTACGCCGTCATCGCCGACGCTCATGCCCTGCAGCTCACCTTTTCTCTCGGAAAGGCTCTGGATTATGGAACCCGAATACTCATCCGGTACATCGATATATGCCAGCTCGATCGGCTCCAGCTTGTGGCCTCTCTCATCCTGCTTGTAGATAACTTCCGCCTTGCTGACAGCAAACTCATAGCCTTCACGGCGCATACTCTCGATCAGAACGGACAGGTGCAGCTCGCCTCGTCCCGATACCTTAAAGCTGTCGGGGGAATCTGTTTCCTCTACACGAAGGCTGACATCCGTATTCAGTTCGCGGAACAGGCGGTCACGGATGTGGCGGGAGGTAACGTATTTACCTTCCTGACCTGCCAGCGGAGAATCATTGACGATGAAGTTCATGGAGATCGTCGGATCCGAGATCTTCTGGAACGGGATCGGCTTCGGATTGTTAAGATCACAGAGCGTATCGCCAATATGGATCTGTGTGATGCCGGAAATCGCTACGATCTCTCCGACCGACGCATGATCTACTTCGACTCTGTTCAGTCCTTCGTATACATACATCTTGCCGATCTTGACCTTTGCCTGTTTGTCCGGGTCATGATGGTTCATCAGCATAACTTCCTGATTGAGACGAAGCTCGCCGTTATCGATCTTACCGACGCCGATACGGCCGACATACTCGTTGAAATCGATGGTGCTGACAAGCATCTGCACGCCTGCGTCCGGATCGCCTTCCGGTGCCGGAATGTATTTCAGAATCGCCTCGAAAAGAGGGGTCATATCCTTCTTTTCATCGCCGAGCTCCGCTACGCAGTATCCGTCTCTCGCGGATGCATAGAGGAACGGAGCATCGAGCTGCTCATCATTCGCACCGAGATCCATCAGAAGTTCGAGAACTTCATCAACGACCTCCTCCGGACGAGCGTTCGGACGGTCGATCTTGTTGATGCAGACAACGACCTTCAGATTCAATGCCAGTGCCTTCTGCAGTACGAAACGTGTCTGCGGCATTGCGCCCTCAAAAGCGTCTACCAGCAGAATAACGCCGTTTACCATCTTCAGTACTCGCTCAACCTCGCCGCCGAAGTCCGCGTGTCCCGGTGTATCGATGATATTGATCTTGGTGCCTTTATACTGTACAGCCGTGTTCTTTGAAAGGATCGTGATACCGCGCTCACGCTCGATGTCGCCGGAATCCATGACACGCTCCTGCACGGCCTGGTTTTCACGGAAGACGCCGCTCTGACGGAGCAGCTTATCGACAAGCGTCGTTTTACCATGGTCTACGTGGGCAATAATCGCAACATTTCTGATGTCATCTCTTGTAATCTTCATCTTCTATCCTCGCAAAGTTTACACATCACTGTTCTTATTTATATGTCTAATTCGCAACAGTTGCGATTATAACACACTTTTTTTTATTTGGGTAGTATTAACTTGACATCTGTACACTTTGCACGTATAATACTAAATTAATTGGATAGAGGTTGCGTATTTCATCAGTAACAGGTTGGATGTGCCGGTCACAAGAGAAGATCTGGGAAAGGGGAATACGCCGAAAGGAACGGTTCCGGACCCGTATCCTTGGGCATGAATTGAAGAAGTTCATGACTGTCATCGAGAGATGGAGAGCTATCGACACATTCTAAATACACGCAGCAGCGTGTATATTCATTGTGAAGGCGCCATTTTTCGGCAGCCTTTTTTCTTTTGCAAAAACGGCTGTCCAGAGGTCAAAACGTTTTGACCGGATACTGTTACTATTCGTCACAAGCACAACAAACAATTCAAACAAACAATTTCAGGAGGAACAAAAAATGCCGGTATTTACAGGAGCAGCAGTAGCTATTATCACACCGATGAATGAAGACGAAACCGTCAATTACAGCAAACTGGATGAGATCATTGAAGAGCAGATCGCAGGCAGCACCGATGCCATCGTTATCTGCGGAACGACAGGCGAATCCGCGACCCTTCCGGAGCCGGAACACATGGCTGTCGTTAAGCATTGCGTAGAGACCGTCAACCACCGCGTACCGGTCATCGCAGGCTCGGGCTCCAACTCCACCGCCAGCGCGATCGAGTATTCCCAGGCAGCCGAAGCGGCCGGCGCAGACGCGCTTCTCGTCGTTACCCCGTACTACAACAAAGCGACGCAGGCAGGTCTGATCCGTCACTACTCCATGATCGCGGAGTCTGTACACACCCCGATCATCATGTACAATGTACCGTCCCGTACCGGCACGAATCTTCTCCCGGAAACCGTTGCTCATCTGGTAAAAACGCAGCCGAACATCGTCGGCATCAAGGAAGCAACCGGTGACCTCTCTCAGATCGCAAAGCTGATGGCGCTCTGCGGCGATGAGATCGAGCTTTACTCCGGTAACGACGATCAGATTGCACCGATCCTGTCCCTCGGCGGACTCGGTGTCATCTCCGTTCTCTCCAACGTTGCGCCGAAATACACCCACGACATGGTCATGAGCTACCTGAACGGCGATACAAAGACCTGCACACAGATGCAGCTGAAAGCGATCCCGCTGATCAACGCGCTCTTCTGCGAAGTCAATCCGATTCCGGTAAAAACGGCCATGAACATGATGGGCAAAGAGGTTGGACCGCTCCGCGGACCGTTGTTCGGCATGACCGAAGAGAACAAACCGCGCCTGAGAAAAGCCCTCACCGATTTCGGTATCGAAGTCACTGCATGACCGCCTTGCGGCCCCGATTCGCAGGTCACACAGGATTTTTCACACAGGATTTTTCACATAGGATTTTTCACACATAACGATTCACACATAACGATTCACATTTTACGATTCACACATAACGATTAAATGTGCAGCTGTCTGACAGCTGCACATTTTAGAAGGAGGAAATCATGACAAGAATTATTATCAGCGGATGCAACGGTCACATGGGCCAGGTACTTACCGATCTCATTGCCGCAGATCCGGAAACAGAAGCCGTAGCCGGTATCGATGTTGTTGAAAATCCGGGCCGCACTTATCCGGTCTTCACCAGCGCCGCAGCCTGCGACGTGGATGCCGATGTCATCATCGACTTCTCGCACTACAAGGCCGTAGACGCTCTCCTTGACTTTGCTGTTGAGAAAAAGCTCCCGCTCGTTCTCTGCACGACCGGCCTGTCCGAAGAACAGCTCGCACGTGTTCGCGAAGCCGGGGAAAAAATTGCGATCCTTCGCTCCGCCAATATGTCTGTCGGCATCAATCTTCTGATGAAGCTCGTTGCGGAAGCGGCAAAGCTTCTCGCGCCGGCAGGATATGATATGGAGATCGTCGAGCAGCATCATAACCGCAAGATCGATGCACCGAGCGGAACCGCACTGGCTCTCGGCGAGAGCATGAACGAAGCCCTCGGCAACGAATACCACTTTGTCTTTGACCGCAGCCAGCGGCACGAGAAACGTGACCCGAAGGAGATCGGTATTTCCGCCGTTCGCGCAGGCTCCATCGTCGGCGATCACTCCATCTACTTCGCCGGTCCCGATGAAGTCATCGAGCTGAAGCACACCGCCTACAGCCGCTCTATCTTCGGCAAAGGCGCAGTCGAAGCAGCCAAATTCCTCGCCGGCAAACCGGCAGGCATGTATGACATGTCCGATGTCATCGGCTAACCGCGGATCCACAAGCAAAGAAGTCCGGAAGCGCACATCACTGTGCCGCTTCCGGACTTCTTTTATTTCCGCTGCTCACATTCCTGTGAGCAGCTTGTCATTCTTTATTCTTCGGTTGTCTCTCCGTCAGAATCTTCTTCGGATACGAGTACCTCTTCATCTTCTACGTCAACGTCAGCTTCAGCTTCTTCCTCTGCCTCCGCTTCTGTCTCCGGTGCGGTCTCTTCTGCAACCGGACGTGCTGCCGGTCTGCCGAACATTTCCGGATTAACCTTCTCCTCCGGAACAGATCCGTCGGTATCCAGCTTCAGATCGCTGTAATACTTCATACCGGAACCTGCCGGGATCAGTTTACCGATGATTACGTTCTCCTTCATACCGATCAGATGATCGACTTTACCCTTGATCGCCGCATCGGTCAGAACACGAGTTGTCTCCTGGAAGGATGCTGCGGACAGGAAGGAGTCTGTAGCCAGAGATGCTTTGGTAATTCCGAGAAGGAGACGAACTCCTGTGGCCGGCTCTTTGCCTTCCGCGATCGCCGCTTCATTCTCATCTTCGAAGTCGAGGTAGTCTACCATTCTTCCCGGAAGGAATCTGGTATCTCCACCCTCCTCGATGCGGATCTTCTTCAGCATCTGACGAACAATGACCTCGATATGTTTATCACAGATATCTACACCCTGAAGGCGGTATACACGCTGTACTTCCGAAAGCATGTAGTCCTGAACGGCTTCTACGCCTCTGAGCTCGAGTACCTCGGCCGGGTTCAGAGAACCCTTGATCAGCGGTTCACCCTTTTCGACAACCTGTCCGTCGTCAACGATGATCTCGGATCCGTACGGGATAAGGTATGTCTTGGAGGTTCCGTCTTCCTGATTGGTAACGATGATCTCACGTTTTTTCTTGGTATCCTTGAGTGCCGCAATACCCTTGATCTCTGTTACGATCGCAAGACCCTTCGGCTTACGAGCCTCGAACAGCTCCTCTACTCGAGGAAGACCCTGAGTGATATCTCCGCCGGCTACACCACCGGTATGGAATGTTCTCATGGTAAGCTGTGTACCCGGCTCACCGATGGACTGTGCGGCGATGATTCCGACTGCCTCACCTACCTGAACAACTTCTCCGGTAGCCATGTTTGCGCCATAGCACTTGGAGCAGATACCCAGATGAGAACGGCAGGTAAGAATCGTACGGATCTTTACTCTGGAGATCGGCTCACCATTTTCATCAACACCTCTGCTTACGATCTTCGCAGCACGTCTCGGTGTGATCATCTGGTTTGCCTTAACGAGGACATTGCCCTCTTTATCTCTGATCTCGTAGCAGGAAACACGTCCTGTAATACGGGACTCGAGGTTTTCGATTTCTTCTTTACCGACTTTGATCTTTGTGAGCTTGTTGCCGTTCGCATCGACAGCATCGGCAACGATTCTCTCTGCGATCTCTTCCGTGATTTTCTGGTCAGCGCGGATGATAACATTACCGTCTTTGTCCTTGACCGCCTCACGGGTGATGGTATCGGTAAGTTTTCCCGGATCGGTGCAGTCGAGTCTTTCCTGTCCGTCAATGAATGCGTATACGTACATTCCCGGGATCTTATCTCTGCCGATCGAACAATCTGTCTCACGGATGGTAAGCTCCTGTGATACGTCTACCATTCGACGTGTCAGGTAACCGGAATCGGCGGTACGCAGCGCGGTATCGGACAGACCTTTACGAGCGCCGTGCGCGGACATGAAGTACTCCAGTACATCCAGTCCTTCTCGGAAGTTCGATTTGATCGGCAGCTCAATGGTGTGACCGGTCGTATCGGCCATCAGTCCTCGCATGCCGGCCAGCTGCTTGATCTGCTTATCGGAACCACGGGCTCCGGAATCAGCCATCATGAAGATGTTGTTGTACTTATCAAGGCCGTTCAGAAGGTCCTTGGTAAGCTTTGCATCGACGTTTTTCCAAACTTCGATGACATCTTTGTAACGTCCCTGCTCGGTAGACAGACCACGCTTGAAGTTACGGTTTACCGCATCTACCTTCGCTTCTGCTTCGGCAATCAGTTCCGCCTTACTTGCCGGGATGGTCATATCCGAAATGGATACGGTCATGCTGGCAAGAGTGGAGTAGTGGTATCCCATGCTCTTAACGTTATCAAGAACTTCCGCGGTCATGGTTGCGCCGTGAACGTCAATTACTTTTGTGAGGATCTTCTTCAGGTCACCCTTCTTAACCAGGAAGTCAACTTCCGGTTTCAGCTCGTTGCCCGGGATCGTACGGTCAACATAGCCGAGGTCCTGCGGGATGATCTCATTGAACATGAGACGTCCGAGGGTCGTGGTGATGATCTGAGAGATCGCATTGCCTTCCGCGTCAAAGCCCTCACGACGGACTTTGATCTGAGACTGCAGCTTGATGCAGCCGTTCTCATAGGCAAGAAGTGCCTCGTTGAGATTCTTGTAGAAAGTGTTCTCACCGATGCTTCCCGGTCTGAGCTGTGTCAGGTAATAGATACCGAGTACCATATCCTGAGACGGAACGGCTACCGGACCGCCATCAGACGGTTTCAGCAGGTTGTTCGGAGAGAGCAGCATGAAGCGGCACTCTGCCTGTGCTTCTACAGACAGCGGAAGATGTACGGCCATCTGGTCACCGTCGAAGTCGGCGTTGAACGCGGTACATACGAGCGGGTGAAGCTTGATCGCCTTACCTTCTACGAGGATCGGCTCGAATGCCTGGATTCCCAGACGATGCAGTGTAGGAGCACGGTTCAGCATTACCGGATGCTCCTTGATAACATCCTCAAGAACATCCCATACAACAGGCTCCATCTTCTCTACCATCTTCTTGGCATTCTTGATGTTATGAGCTGTTCCGTTGGCGGTCAGTTCTTTCATTACGAACGGCTTGAACAGCTCGATCGCCATCTCTTTCGGCAGACCGCACTGGTAGATCTTCAGTCCCGGTCCGTTTACGATTACGGAACGTCCGGAATAGTCTACTCGTTTTCCCAGAAGGTTCTGACGGAAACGACCGGTCTTACCTTTCAGCATATCGGAAAGAGATTTCAGGGCACGGTTTCCCGGGCCTGTTACAGGACGGCCGCGGCGGCCGTTATCGATCAGCGCGTCGACTGCTTCCTGCAGCATTCTCTTCTCGTTACGTACAATGATCTCCGGCGCACCCAGCTCCAGCAGTCTTCTCAGACGGTTGTTTCTGTTGATGATACGACGGTACAGATCGTTCAGATCGGATGTGGCAAAACGTCCACCATCCAGCTGAACCATCGGACGAAGATCCGGCGGAATAACCGGAACGGCATCCATGATCATCCACTCCGGACGGTTGCCGGACTCCAGGAATGCCTCTACTACTTCGAGTCTCTTGATGATTCTGGCGCGCTTCTGACCGGTAGCTGCATCCAGCTCTGCACGAAGCTCGTCATACTCCTTCGAAAGATCGATCTCCTGAAGAAGTTCTTTGATGGATTCGGCACCCATTCCCACACGGAATGTATTGCCGTAGGTCTCGTAAGCTTCCTGATACTCACGCTCGGACAGAACCTGCTTCTTCATCAGGTTGGTCTGGCCCGGATCGAGTACGATATAGCTTGCGAAGTACAGAACTCTCTCCAGTGTTCTCGGGGAGAGGTCAAGGATCAGTCCCATGCGGGACGGGATTCCCTTAAAGTACCAGATATGAGATACCGGTGCTGCCAGCTCGATGTGACCCATACGTTCACGACGAACGGAGGACTTGGTTACCTCTACGCCGCATCGGTCGCAGACAACGCCTTTATAACGAATTTTCTTGTATTTGCCGCAATGGCACTCCCAATCCTTGGTGGGTCCGAAAATACGCTCACAGAACAGACCGTCTTTTTCCGGTTTCAGAGTTCTGTAGTTAATGGTTTCCGGTTTTTTAACCTCACCATGGGACCACTCTCTGATCTTTTCCGGAGAAGCGAGTCCGATTCGGATCGCGTCGAAGCTGAGCGCCTGATTAGTCGTCTCTTCTTTTTTTACAGTTTCCGGCATGTATATACCCCTTTCCATTCAGTTACAGCAGTTAACTTTCCGGAAATGCCCTCGGGGGCTGGCGCCCCCTCACGCATTATTCATCGATATCATCGTAGCTCTCGTCCAGATTCTCGAGGAACTCTTCGTCCTCATCGCTGTCTGCCTCATCCTCAGCATCGACAAGCTCACCGTCTCTGAACTCCTGCTTTGTGAATCCGTACTCGCGCAGGGATTCATCATCCGCTCTGTTTGCGCTGCGGTCCGCTTCTTCCATAACGGAACGGAAGCTTGTATTGCCGTAGTCAACGGATTCCATAATCTTAACCTCGGTGCCGTCATCCTTCTGCACGCGAATATCCAGTCCAAGGGCCTGCAGCTCTTTAAGCAGAACCTTGAAGGACTCCGGAATACCCGGCTCCGGAATATTCTCGCCCTTGATGATCGCCTCGTAGGTTTTTACTCGACCGACAACATCATCCGATTTAACTGTCAGGATCTCCTGCAGTGTGTATGCAGCTCCGTATGCCTCCAGAGCCCATACCTCCATCTCTCCGAAACGCTGGCCGCCGAACTGCGCTTTACCACCCAGCGGCTGCTGTGTAACGAGGGAGTATGGACCGGTAGAACGAGCATGGATCTTATCGTCTACCAGATGATGCAGTTTCAGGTAATGCATGTGTCCGATGGTGGTCGGGCCGTCGAACGGCTGACCGGTACGTCCGTCACGGAGCTGAACTTTTCCGTCCGGAGAGATCGGAACACCTTTCCAAAGCGCGCGGTGTGCTTTGTTTTTATCCAGATAATCGTAAACTTCCGGATCGAGGATGTCCTTATACTTTGCAGTGAACTCCTCCCAGGAATCATTTACGTAGCTGTTTGCCATATTCAGCGTATCGGCAATGTCGATCTCGTTCGCACCGTCGAAGACCGGCGTGGAGATATTGAAACCAAGCGCCATAGCGGCAAGGCTCAGATGGATCTCCAGGACCTGTCCGATATTCATTCGGGACGGTACACCCAGCGGGTTCAGAACGATATCAAGCGGACGACCGTTCGGAAGGAACGGCATATCCTCTACCGGAAGTACGCGGGAAACGACACCCTTGTTTCCGTGACGACCTGCCATCTTATCACCGATGGAGATCTTTCTCTTCTGCGCAATGTAGATACGAACCGCCTGGTTTACACCCGGGTTCAGCTCGTCACCGTTTTCTCTTGTGAAGACGCGGGCTTCTACTACGATACCGTACTCACCGTGCGGTACTTTCAGGGATGTATCACGAACCTCACGTGCCTTTTCACCGAAGATCGCGCGGAGCAGACGCTCTTCAGCGGTAAGCTCTGTCTCGCCCTTCGGGGTAACTTTTCCGACCAGAATATCTCCGGCGCGGACCTCGGCACCGATACGGATGATACCTCTCTCGTCCAGATCTTTCAGAGCATCGTCACCGACACCCGGAACATCCTTTGTGATCTCTTCCGGCCCGAGCTTGGTATCACGTGCTTCGCACTCATACTCTTCAATATGGATCGATGTGTATACATCATCCGCTACCAGACGCTCACTGATCAGAACCGCATCCTCGTAGTTATAACCTTCCCAGGTCATAAATCCGATCAGCGGGTTTTTGCCGAGTGCCAGCTCGCCGCCATTGGTGGACGGACCGTCAGCGAGAACTTCGCCGGCTTTCACGTGCATTCCCTTGGTTACGATCGGGCGCTGGTTGTAGCAGTTGCTCTGGTTGGATCGTGTGAACTTCATCAGACGGTATACATCATGAGATCCGTCATCGTTGTCCATACGAATTTCGTAGGAAGTGGAGTAGGTTACCGTACCGTCTTTCTTTGCAACAACGCAAATACCGGAGTCGACAGCAGCTTTGCTCTCAATACCTGTTCCTACGGCAGGTGCCTCTGTGAACAGAAGCGGAACAGCCTGACGCTGCATGTTGGATCCCATCAGCGCACGGGTCGGGTCATCGTTCTGCAGGAACGGAACAAGGGCTGTAGCAACAGAGAATACCATCTTCGGGGAAACGTCCATGAACTCGAATCTGCTTCTCTCGTAGGTCTGGGTCTCTTCTCTGTAACGACCGGATACGTTGTGATGAACAAAATGTCCCTCCGCATCCAGAGGCTCGTTCGCCTGTGCTACATGATAGTTATCCTCTTCATCCGCCGTCATGTAAACAACTTCGCTGGTTACACGCGGATTTTCCGGATCGGATCTGTCGATGACACGATACGGTGCCTCAACAAAACCGTATTTATTGATTCTTGCATAGGATGCAAGGGAGTTGATCAGACCGATGTTCGGACCCTCGGGAGTCTCGATCGGGCACATACGTCCGTAATGGGTGTAGTGTACATCTCGAACCTCGAATCCGGCACGATCTCTGGACAGACCGCCCGGTCCCAGCGCGGACAGACGTCTCTTATGGGTCAGCTCGCCGAGCGGGTTGTTCTGATCCATGAACTGGGACAGCTGAGAAGATCCGAAGAACTCTTTGACAGCTGCGGTTACCGGCTTGATATTGATCAGGGACTGTGCGGTGATCGTATCAAGATCCTGGGTGTTCATTCTCTCGCGTACGACTCTCTCCAGACGGGACAGACCGATACGGTACTGATTCTGCAGGAGCTCGCCGACGCAGCGGATACGACGGTTTCCGAGGTGATCGATATCATCCTTGGTTCCGATGCCGTATTCCAGATGCATGTTATAGTTAATAGAGGCAAAAATATCTTCCTTGGTGATGTGCTTCGGAATCAGATCCGCCAGATGCTCACGAATTGCTTCTTTCAGCTCGTCCGCATCGGTATACTCATCCATCAGCGCTTTCAGCGCCGGATAGAATACTTCTTCGTCAATGTCAAATTCCTTCGGATCGATATCTACAAAGCGTGTAATGTCGACCATCAGGTTGGAGAGAACCTTTACATTGCGCTCCGGTGTCTCGATCCATACAAACGGAACGGCTGCGTACTGAATATCCTCAGCCATTTCGCGTGTAACACGGTCACCCTTGGAAGCCAGAATCTCACCGGTCTCCTCATTGACAACATCCTCTGCGAGGACATGACCTGTGATACGGTTCTTCAGCGCAAGCTTCTTGTTGAATTTATAACGGCCGACCTTAGCCAGATCATAACGACGCGGGTCAAAGAACATGCCGTTGATAAGACTTTCCGCGCTCTCTACCGCAAGCGGCTCACCCGGACGGATCTTCTTGTACAGTTCAAGCAGACCTTCCGCATAGTTTGTTGCGGTATCCTTCGCAAAGCTTGCAAGGATCTTCGGTTCTTCACCGAAAAACTCAACGATCTGTTCGTTGGTGCCGATACCCAGCGCACGCATCAGAACAGTGATCGGTACCTTACGTGTACGGTCTACACGTACATAGAATACGTTGTTGGAGTCGGTCTCGTACTCGAGCCATGCACCACGATACGGGATTACGGTGCAGGAAAACAGGTTTTTACCCAGTTTGTCATGCGTAATATCATAATAAATACCCGGGGAACGAACCAGCTGGCTGACGATTACTCGCTCTGCACCATTGATAACAAACGTACCCGTCGCTGTCATCAAAGGCAGATCGCCCATGAAAATCTCATGCTCACTGATCTCGTCTTTTTCCTTGTTATAGAGACGTACTTTTACTTTCAGCGGAGCCGCATATGTAGCGTCGCGCTGCTTGCATTCTGCGATAGAATACTTGACGTCATCTTCGTACAGCTTGAAATCGACGAATTCCAGACTGAGATTGCCGCCGTGATCCTGGATCGGAGAGATATCATCAAACGCTTCCTTAAGTCCTTCCGTAAGGAACCACTTGTAGGAATCTGTCTGAACCTCGATCAGATTGGGCATCTCCAGAACTTCCTTCTGTCTCTGGTAAGTCATTCGTACGTTTCTTCCGCTCTGGATTGGACGTAACCTGTTTTTCTCCATTGACGTTTCACCCCTTGTGAATTAATATAATGATACATGCAACCCCCTCTATTTTCTGTCAACAGCGCGAATTGTCGCTGCGTAAAAAAAACAAGGAAGGCACATGTTGCCATAATAGTGCATTCTTTACACTAGCATAGTTTGTCAAGAGTGTCAAACAAAATTCTTGTACTTTTACAGGTACATGCACGTTCTACGAGCGGGAGCAATAAATGTCCGAAAGCATCGCGCATGCTTGCATGCCAAGATGCCTTCGGGCATTTGTTGTTAGCGCGACAGCGCGACATCCGGCAGACATTTATGGCTGGCGGATGCTCCCGCTCGTAGGACACAAAAAAGAAGAAAGCTGCCGGCTGACAGCTTTCTTCTTATTTTATTGTCTTGTATTACCAGGCAACCGCAATATCCAGTCGATCCGGATGTACCGATGCGAATCCACCGGTATCGCATACGATCGCCATACCGAGGCTGGACTGAACGAGTGAGCCTCTCGGACGAAGGCTCAGATTTGCCGCGCACATGACATACGGCCCGAGCATCTTGACTCCGTCACTTCTTACCCAATACTCATCATAATTGCCCATGGCTCTCATGATTGAAACAACACCGGACATATCCAGATTGTAATATGTCTCACCGCCGCTCGGTCCCTGTACAAATCCGGCACTCGGTGTGAGTACCTGACCGCTCCAGGAGGAAGCGGGTTCTTCGTAGCTTGCACCGGCTGATGTATTCTGTGCCGAATCATCCGTTTCTGTGTAACTGTCATCAGATGCAGAATAAGCAGCTGTGCTTTCGGTATATGCTTCGCTCTGTGCTGCCTGCGCGGCTGCCTGTGCAGCCTGCTGCTCGAGCTGGTTTCTTTCGGTAAGTGTCTGAATATTGGCTTCCTGCTGCTGGATCGATGCCAGAAGAGCGGCAACAGTCGACTGCTCCCCCTCAAGGGATTCCGCAACTCTGTTCACCTCTTCCGCCGTGGATTCGTAAACCACCTGCAGCTGTTCCTTCTTGTCAGCGCTCTGACTCAGAAGGTTTTCAATTTCCGCCTCTTCCTGTTTCTGCTCTGCCTGTTTATCCTCGATATCCTGAATAACAGCACCGTACTGCTCAAGCATTTCTCTGTCGTAGCTTGTCAGTGCGGAAACATTCGTGGCCCGATCAAGGAAATCCGAAAAACTGGTCGCGGAAAACAGGGACTCCAGTATACCCGTATTGGTCGAGTTCTCATACATATACTGGATACGCACAGCCATATCGCTTCTTTGCTGTACTTCCAGAACATTGGCGTCCGCCAGTTCCTGCGCTGTGGTATCGAGCTCATGCTGTTTATCCACATACTGTGCCTGCAATGCATCGATCTCACTGGTCAAATCTGTGAGCTGCGAATTCAGCTCGGTCAGATAAGCTTCCGATTCCCCCTTCTGGGCTTCAAGTGCGGCGATCCGGTCCTGCGCTGTCTGTAATTGTGTCTCGGTGGCAGCTTTCTCCTCCTGAGCATCATTCAGCTCATCGGCGGTTGCTGCCAGACATGGGATTGTGCCGGAAAATGCAAGCACTCCTGCCAGCAAAAGCACACCCATGCTCTTGAGTTTCTTCATAAAACGTACCCCGTGTTTCGTCAATAAAAATAGTTACACTTCAACGGTGTATCTGCATTATAACACAGATAAATCTAAATTTAAACCGTTTTTTAACGTTTCGTAACTCTCCTGTAATATTTTCGCGCATTTCGAAACAATTTTTACACAATATCTGGCACATTTTCATAAAAATGGCACAAGAGATTGTGTGTAACATCTTTGAAAAATTTTTTTAAAAAATATGATTTCGGAATCAAAATGACGGGAAAACGAAGTGAAAAGGGCGGGAAAAGGCATAAAAAGACCCGGCTGAGGTATTCCCCCGGCCGGGTCGATATTCTGCTCAATCAGAAAGGCAAAATTACTTAACAGTAACTTTAGCGCCCTGCTCCTCAACTTTAGCTTTGATGTCATCAGCTTCAGCTTTGGAAACAGCCTCTTTGATGTTCTTCGGAGCGTTGTCAACGAGGTCTTTAGCTTCTTTCAGGCCAAGACCGGTGATCTCACGAACAACTTTGATAACTTTAACTTTGTTCGGTCCGATCTCAGTAAGCTCTACGTCGAACTCAGTCTTCTCTTCAGCAGCCTCGCCAGCGCCAGCGCCTGCAGCAGCAACTACTACGCCTGCGGATGCGGATACACCGAACTCTTCCTCACATGCTTTTACGAGATCGTTCAGCTCTAATACGGTTAACTCTTTGATAGCAGCAATAAATTCTTCTGTTGTTAATTTAGCCATTGTAATTTTTCCTCCAATTTAAAATTTTAGTATTATACCCGAATGTACGCCCATGCGGCCGGGTAATTATTCAGCTGCCGGTGCAGCTTCTTCAGCCGGAGCAGCTTCTCCGTTTTTCTCTGCAATCTGCTTAAGCACACGAGCGAATCCTGCGATAGATCCCTGCATGCTTCCAAGAAGTCTGCTGAGAAGGACTTCTCTGGTCGGAACTTCTGCAAGAGCTTTAACGCCGTCTGTGTCGTAGTAATTTCCTTCTACAACAGCTGCAACGAGCTCAAGCTTCGGGTTCTTCTTTGCGAATCCGGCGAGAATTCTTGCCGGAGCGGTAGCATCATCTTTGGAAACAGCGAGAGCGTTGGTTCCTTCGAGATGTTTGCTGAGAGCCTCGCAAGGAGTATCCTTGAATGCGAAGTTCATCATTGTGTTTTTGTAAACTTTGTAGTTTACGCCGGCTTCTCTCAGAGCTTTACGAAGTTCTGTATCCTGAGCAACAGTAAGTCCGCTGTAGTTTACCAGAACAACACCCTGTGCATCGTTAATCGTATTAGCGATCTCCTCAACAACCGGTTTTTTGATTTCTACCTTTGCCATGATCTGTATACCTCCTTATTTTGATGGTGTATACACGCAGAATAAAAAACCGCTCAGCCAAAGCTGCGCGGAATGAATTCTTAAATAAGAATCTACATCCTCGGCAGGCGATATGCTTACGCCCGGTGGGCACCTGCTGTCTTCGGCGTGATACCAGTGTATAGTAACATCGACCGCCGCTATTGTCAACACCTTTTTACGGCAGTGCCGCACTTTTTGTGTATGTTGCTATCGCACAGCAATGGATATCCAACGCAAAGACGCTTGCGCTCTACTCGCCTCGCAGCGGCACGTAATGCACCGCTTCGCTATTGCTCGGCGGGTTTTTGCACACAGCGGTGCATAAGTGCCGGCGGGCTCATAAGCTTTGCTTATGGACAAATCCATTGCTGCGCGGTATTCTATTCAGCAAAAAACCGTGCGGCAGCTGCCGCACGGTCTCTCATTCTATTTGGTGTATTGATTAGCCAAGCTTAGCGGTGTTGACCTTAACGCCAGGTCCCATGGTCGGAGCGATGATAACGCTCTTCAGGAACTGACCTTTAACAGCTGCCGGTCTTGCTTTGTTGATAGCACCAATCAGTGTCTGGAAGTTCTCGACAAGCTTCTCCTCATCGAAGGAAGCTTTGCCGACCGGTACATGGATGATGTTAGCTTTGTCAAGACGATACTCTACTTTACCTGCTTTAATATCGTTGATTGCTTTTGTAACATCCATTGTTACAGTACCGGATTTCGGGTTCGGCATAAGGCCTTTCGGTCCAAGTACACGACCCAGACGTCCTACAACGCCCATCATGTCCGGTGTAGCTACAACAACATCAAAGTCGGTCCATCCTTCGTTCTGGATCTTCGGAATGAGCTCCTCAGCGCCTACGAAATCAGCGCCTGCAGCTTTTGCTTCCTCAGCTTTTGCATTCTTAGCGAATACAAGAACGCGGACAGATTTTCCGGTTCCGTGCGGCAGAACTACAGCGCCACGGATCTGCTGATCCGCATGACGTCCGTCGCAACCGGTACGAATGTGAACTTCGATCGTCTCATCAAATTTTGCAACTGCTGCTTTTTTTGCCAGAGAAATAGCCTCTGCTGCATCGTACAGGGTAGCACGATCGATAGCCTTAGCAGCCTCTAAATATTTCTTTCCGTGTTTCATCTAAAAATTACCTCCTGTGGTAGTGGCGGGTTTATCCCTCCCACGTGAAATTTCCCGGGAAATTTTCCCTGATAGTAAGCGTCTGATTAGTCCTCTACAACGATACCCATGCTTCTTGCAGTACCAGCGATCATGCTCATAGCAGCCTCGATGGATGCAGCATTCAGGTCAGGCATCTTTGTCTCAGCGATCTCACGAACTTTGTCCTTGGAGATAGTAGCTACCTTGGTCTTGTTCGGTTCGCCGGAAGCGCTCTTCAGGTTGCAGGCTTTCTTTAACAGAACAGCTGCAGGCGGAGTTTTGGTGATGAAGCTGAAGCTTCTGTCTGCGTATACTGTAATAACTACAGGAATCAGAACGTCGCCCTTGTCTGCGGTTCTTGCATTGAACTCCTTCGTGAACTGTACGATGTTAACACCGTGCTGTCCAAGAGCCGGGCCTACAGGCGGAGCCGGTGTAGCCTTGCCTGCCGGGATCTGTAACTTGATGTAACCTTCTACTTTTTTTGCCATTTTTGGCACCTCCTAAAATAATGTGGTATTTGCGGGGAATTCCCTCCCACGGTCGTTTAACCGACCTTGCGGACTTCTGCGAAACCGATCTCGACCGGTGTCGCACGCCCAAACAGCTCAACGTTAATGGTAACCGTCTGCTTACTCTGATTAATGGATGTAATCGCACCGGTCGTGTCTTTCCACGCTCCGCCGATTACTACAATCTCGTCACCGACTTCAAGATCAATGACCACCTTCTCGCCGGTGTCGACTCCCAGGCCCTTCATCTCAGCCGAAGTCAGCGGAACCGGTTTGGATCCCGGTCCTACAAACCCCGTAACGCCTCGGGTATTACGAACAACATACCATGTATCATCGTTCATAACCATGTTCAGGAGAACATAACCAGGGAACATTTTCTTCAGTACCTGCTTCTTGACGCCGTTTCTTACTTCAACGACTTCTTCGAGCGGAACACGTACTTCGAGGATCTGATCTTCAAGGTGCCGGTTTTCGATTGTCTTCTCGATATTAGCTTTCACCTTATTCTCATAGCCGGAATAAGTATGCACTACATACCATTTTGCGTCTGACATTGATTCACCTTTTCCTTACTTAATGATGAGCTCCATAATCTGTAATCCGAGATTGTCCACAAGCATGATGATGACAGCTACAACTGCGGAAATAGCAACAACCGCACCTGTCTGCTTGGCAAGAGTCTTGCGATCTGTCCAGACGATTTTGTCCCATTCCGTCTTCAGACCCTTGGACCAGCTGCTGCCAGCCTTTTTCTGACCTTTCTTAAGGTCTTTGGTCTTTTTTGCGTTTTCTGCCATTGCACTCACCCTTCACTTATTATTTTGTTTCGCGATGTAATGTGTGCTTTCTGCAGAATCTGCAGTATTTGTTGATTTCCATACGCTCCGGATGATTCTTCTTATCCTTCGTCGTATTGTAGTTTCTCTGCTTGCATTCTGTACAAGCTAACGTAATTCTGGTACGCACGAACTTCCACCTCCACTGTTATTTTTTTGCTTTTCGGTCTTCTTTTCTCTGCGGACCGGCTGTTCACTCCACCGATATTTTTGCATAAAAAAAAAGGACCTTTTTCCATGTCGCTCATCGAGTATAGCACGGAGAAGGTCCTCTGTCAAGAAGCATTGCTTATGAAATGATTGTAAAAACTGCGAAAAACGCTTGTATTTACTCGTTTTCCGGATAGATCAGGCCGACACCTCTCTGTTCGAGGAAATCGATCCATTCCGCCTCCGGTTTGCAATCTGTGATGATATAATCCACACAGTCGATCGCACCGGTTCTGGTAAATGCTGTTTTGTTGAATTTCGTGTGATCCACGACCAGATAACTCTTCGTAGAGGAATCAATGATCGCCTGTTTCATGGATGTAAAGGTCTCCATCGAATCCATGATGCCGTGATCAAAGTCGATCGCCTTGCAGGAAATAAATGCCTTGTCTACATAGAAGGATCGAAGTGTGCTCTCCGCCTGCGGCCCGACAAGTGCCAGATATCCCTCCATCAGGTTTCCTCCCGTGGAGATGACAGTCCATCCCGGTACTTCCGACAGCTCGAGAATGATCTCAATGGAATTGGTGACTACCGTCAGATGCTGCTTTGACTTGATCGATTTTGCGATATACAAATCAGTGGAACTCGCGTCGAGTACGATATGATCGCCCTCGTGGATCTGCGCAGCCGCCAGTTCCGCCACGCGCTGCTTGGCGCCGACGTTCTTCTTGCTTCGGATCGTGAGCGGCATATCAAACGCGACGTTCTCATTAAGAACCGCTCCGCCGTAGCTCTTTGTGGCAAAGCCCTCCTGCTCCAGTTTTTCCAGATCTCTTCGAATTGTCTCTTCCGATACTTTATACAGTTTGCTGAGCTCGCTTACAACGACCTTCTTCTCGTCCTGAAGCTTCTCCAGGATTCGATTTCTTCTCTCCAGTGCAAGCATTGGACTTTCCTCCGGTTACCATTCTCAAAAGTTTCTACAGGATGCTTCTGATGATCTTCTCGTCCGGGCTTGCAATTACCTGGGAATCCAGATACATGCCCTTTTCTCCCGCGATCAGTTTCGCTTTCTCGATCGATGCGGTGACGGCGGAAACTTCGCCGGTGATCATCATATAGGATTTTCCGCACATGCCCTTGGCAAGGCGGAGTTCAATAACATCGACGATCGCCGTTTTTGCCGCTGCATCCGCAGCCTCGATCAGGGACGCTACATCAAAGGTCTCGAGAATGCCCAGTGCATCCACCTTCTCGATCTCGCTCGCGCCATAAATGGCCGGGAACAGGGAGTCATGCGGATTACCGAGGACAAAATTGTCGATCAGATCATATTCGTATTTTGTGCTTGCCGCCTCGACGGCAGCTTTTACGGCACTCAGATCACCCGTGATGATGGCGATGTACTTTCCCGGACATACCGTCTGTGCTTCCACGATATCAACGGCAGCCGTTTTTACCATCGTATCCGCGGCGGTAATGCCTGTCGGGATACTCTTAAATTCGACCATTCCGATTGCTCTGCTCATTACAGTACGCGCCTTTCTATCTCTTCTCTATCCGGATAAACTTGTCCGTTACGTTTGTGACTACGCCTTCAAGGGATGCGTGCATTCCCACACTCAGTCCGTCGCCGGGCTTTGCGATCTGCTGTCTGTAGGCAACGTGATCACCTACTTTGACGATCGGGATCGCCGGTGCGCCGATATGCTGGCTGAGCATTACGCGTACCGAATCTTCCGGCTGGAGCTCATCATCGAGCGGAGCCGGCAGATCATAGCGGGACAGTCCCAGTCTTGCCATCAGCCGCTCTTCCGGAACCTTCCGGTATTCTCTGGATTCGCGAACAGGAACGGTCGTCGCAGCCGGCGCCTTGATTCCCTTCGCTCTGAGTCCGCCTTTATACTCACCGATCAGCGATCTCGGTGCCAGGCTCTGCGGACACGCATACATCTCGCAGACACCGCAGCCCGAACAGAAGAAGGTGTTCAGGAACGGATTAACATCCTGGAAATCGGCATTGGATGCGGACCGCATGAAGCGGGCCGGATCGATCGGGTGACCGAGCGCATGCCGCGGACACATATTGGTACAGGTCTCGCACTGGCAGCAGATGGACGCCGCTCTCGCGAGATCGATCTTTGTTTTTCTTCTCTTCTTCATTACGATCGGATGATCCTGAGGAAGAACAAGGATCGCGTTTGTGGTCTTCGTCACACGGCCGTCATGGGGCTGAATGCGTCCCATCATCGGTCCGCCCACGAAGTAGACCGGATCCTTGCAGGTAATATCGCCGGCCAGATTAACGACCGACTCGTACGAGCATCCCACGGATACGGGCACGGTGATCGGCTTCGTAACTTCGCCGATGATCGTCAGATATTTGAAGGTGACCGGCTTGTCTTCCATCGCCGCGCGGTAGATGTTGTACATCGTCTCTACATTGTATACGATGCATCCCTGCTCGATCGGAAGTCCGCCCGGGCGGACAACGCGTCCCGTGCACTCATAAATGAGCACAACCTCATCACCCATCGGATAAACTTCCTGGAGAAGGTGGATCCTCATCTCCGGATACTTTCCGATCTCTTTTTCAATAGCCGCAATCGCCGCGTCATAGGATTTCTTGACACCGATAACGACCTGCTTCGCGCCAACGGTCTCGGCAACGATGTGGAGACCCGCGAGGATCTCGTCGGCGTGTACCGTGATCAGCTGTCTGTGCGGCTGAAGAAGCGGCTCGCACTCTGCGCAGTTCAGGAGAATGGTATCGGCATTTTTATTCAATTTTGCGTAAGAAGGGAATCCGGCACCGCCGGCACCTACTACTCCGCCCTCGCGAAGTTTCTTCTGCAGCTCCTCAAATTCCATGCTCTGCTCCGTTCTTTTCGTTATTCAAAAATTCCGCCGTCGTCGATGATTCCGACGATCGCCGCATCGACCGGTGCATCCTGCATATCACAGCCGATCCTGGCAGAACTGCCCTGTGCTACAATTACATATTCGCCGACGCCGGCACCGACAAGGTCGATGGCGATCAGCTGTCCGGCCTCTGCTGACATATGATGCAGTGGTTCGACGATCATAAATTTGCTTCCGATCAGTTTCTCACTCTTGCGGGTGGAAATCAGACTTCCTACAACCTTTCCTGCTATCATGGCAGCCTCCATTTACGTGAATCAGCATTTTGCTGAGTTATTTTCTGAATGAATAGTGTTGATTCCTGCGATAACGCGCGTTCCGAACCCCTTCCGGATATTCGAAACGCGCGGTTAGCATACAGGAAATCAGCGAATAATCGAAACCGTGTCTCCCTGTTTGATACCTGCGGCATTGGCCTCATCGGTATCGATGTGCATTTCCAGCGTGAACGTCGGATTTACACGAATCAACACATGGTTAAATACGGTACCGCGATCGTTGTCTGCTTTTACAGAAACGATGTCGCCGTTTTTTACTCCGGCAGCCTCCGCATCACGCGGGGACATGTGGATGTGACGCATTGCGACAATGCATCCTTCATTAAGATAAATCGCGCCCTTCGGTCCTACGATTGCGACCGCAGCGCTTCCCTCGATCTTGCCTGACTCGCGGACCGGGGCTTTGATACCAAGAGTTCTGGCATCAGTAGCGGAAATTTCTACCTGAGTAGCGGATCTTACCGGTCCCAGGATTCGTACGTTTTCAATCGCACGAAGTTTCAGACCGACGATCGTTACCTGTTCGTTAGAGGCGAACTGGCCGCCCATGAGATCTTTCTTCTTGGTAAGCTGATATCCCTTACCGAAAAGCGTCTCAACATGCTCCTGTGTAAGATGAACATGTCTAGCGGATACGCCAACCGGAACCATGAAACCGTTCGACTTCTCAGCTGTAGAATTCATAGCTTCGAGCACCATTCTGGTGATCATTTCTACCTGATTAGTATCCAAGCTGACACCTCTTTCTGCTGGAAAAACGTATTAACGACTATTATTTCAGCTTCGGAAGGATCATCTCAACATCGGTGTGCGGTCTCGGGATTACATGTGTAGCTACGAGCTCACCAAGTCTGGATGCGTTGTTGCCGCCAGCCTCTACTGCGGATTTAACAGCGCCTACATCGCCGCGAACCATAACGGTTACAAGGCCGGATCCGATTCTCTCGGTTCCGATCAGTGTTACGTTTGCAGCTTTGCACATTGCATCTGCTGCTTCTACTGCTGCTACAAGTCCTCTGGTCTCAACCATTCCTAATGCTTCCTGTGTCATTCTTCTTTCCTCCTTGACAGTTGTTTTTGCGGGCTCTGCCGCTTTTTCAATTTTTTTATCAGATACTTTTTCTGTTTTTACAGCTTCCTGTTTTGCAGCCGGTGCCGCCTCGGCTTTCGGTGCGGCTTCTGCCTTCGGCGCTTCCTCGGTTTTCGGTGCCTCGGCAGTTACCGGCGCGATATTGGCATTTACAACAGTTTTGGGTGCCGGCTGAACAGGGGCTTTCTTCGCAGCCGCCTGAATCTCTTCGGCACTGCCGACTCTGGTCTTCTTTACTTCCGCCATGCGTAGTCCCCCACTGTTCTCCATCTGCTTGCGCTCAACTGAACCATCTTAACGATCTCCTCATGAGGGTTCGCAATGACCGCATGCAGTGTTGGTTTCTTTATGCAATTTTCAACAACTGCGTCGACAGCGGTTGTTACGGACGAAATATCCCCTTCGATGATCAGGGTGACCAGCCGCCCTCCCAGCTTCCTTTCCCAGGAAGCGAGAGATACATCAGCTGCTTTCCCCATGATATCTACGGCATCCAGAGCGGCGGTAACACCCGTGATCTCCACAAAGCCATAAGCTTTACCCATGGATCGTTATCTCCTTTGAGATTAGTCTTCCAGATTGTGCGGCAGAATACGCTCAACATCGCTATGCGGTCTCGGAATAACGTGTGTAGCTACCAGCTCACCGAGTCTGGATGCTGCTGCGCTTCCTGCCTCTACAGCCGCTTTTGTAGCGCCTACATCGCCGCGAACCATAACGGTTACAAGACCGGATCCGATCTTCTCGGTTCCTACAAGTGTAACCTCAGCAGCTTTTGTCATTGCATCTGCTGCTTCGATTGCTGCTGTGAGGCCTCTGGTCTCGATCATTCCTAATGCTTCCTGTGCCATTTTCGAATTCCTCCTTGGAATCTGTTAATTAAAATTTGTCTAATGCGCTTATCTTTAACATCTTCTCTACACCGGGGTCATCCGGGTTCGGAATGATGTAGTGCTGTACGACACCGCTCACCTCTTCGGCAGCCTTGATGCCGGCTTCCATTGCGGCTTCCACTTCAGAGACATTTCCGCGATACTTGATCGTTACAAGCAGCGGAACCGGAAGCTCGTCGGCGTGCGCAGGTTTGTTTTTATCGAATACTTCAAGCGTGACATTGGCGGCTTTGCATCCCGCATCCGCGGCCACAAAAGCGCATGTCAGTCCGAAAACTTCCAGAATTCCCACAGCCTGTGCCATTCGACGCTCCTTTCTTCAGTGTGCCCTGATCCATTATCCCACAATATCGGGAATGATCAATGATTCTTTGTGTTTCCGTCAAGCGGAACATTTGTGATCGCTACCTTGAGTCCCTTCTGAGCAAGAGCAAACTCATGCGCATCGTTGATGCTGTTCAGCGGGAACGCGTCGGTGATCAGATCCGTCACCGGAAGGCCGATTGCTTTCGCTCTCTTCAGGAAATCAAAGGTCGTTACGTAATCGCGAAGGGTATATACCCAGGATCCTACGAGGTTGATCTCCTTGGAGCAGAGGTCGAAGTGCGGGTTGATGGTCGCGTCACCGTTGTTGATGAAGAAACCGAGCTCGCAGAGGCCGCCGCCGTTGCGGATGAAGTGATATACATTGGAATGAGCGATCGGAGAGCCTGTGCACTGGAACGCGAAATCAGCGAGATGTCCGCCGAATGCATCCTTTACAGCGCCTGCCAGATTATCGATGCCCTTGTAGTTCATGAAGTTTACGGTCTGTGTAGCGCCGAGCTTCTTGGAGAACTCCAGACGCTGTTCGTTGCCGTCTACGGTCGTGATATTCTCGATACCCATGGTACGGAGAATAGCTACGCACAGAAGACCGATCGGGCCGCATCCCTGTACAACAACTCTGCTGTTGAAGCGAAGGATTCCGGTCGTTTTCGCACGCTCTACCGCGTGGATCAGAACGGCTGCCGGCTCAATGATGATACGGGATTTCAGATCCATATCACTTACATTGAAGAAGGTGGAGCCGAGGGATCCTCTGATCAGGATGTAGTCCGCGAACCATCCGTTCAGATGTACATCATCATCCGGGATCAGTCCGTAAACATCGGCAGCGCCGACATTCTGCTTGTTGAGGTCGAACATTGTGATCTCCGGGTCATCCTTGAAGATCATGCAGGTTACGATCTTATCACCGACTTTGACCGGTTTTCCGGCACTGTCGGTCTTTACGTTTTTACCGATCTTGACGATCTCACCGGTTCCCTCATGTCCCAGAGCTACCGGGATGAGGCCGAACGGGTCTTTCTTGAACTCATGCTGGTCGGTACCGCAGATTCCGGTTCCCTCTACTCTTACGAGCAGGTCGTCGTCACCGACTTCCGGCATCGGGAACTCTTTGACATCATAATGTCCGAGAGCGGTAAGCATCGCTACATGAGCGGTCTTCGGGATATCGCCTGCCGGTGCGGTGCCGTAGGATGCAGCCGGTGCAGCTGCGCCGGACATTCCCGCGAGGACCTGCTTTACGATCTCCTCGATATTCTTAGAATTCATTTCCATTTGTCTATGTCCTCCTGATTACCGGATGCAGAGGCTGTCAACCATTACGCAGAGTCTTCTCTTCGTGAAGGTGGATGCCTTTGTCAGGCCTTCGCCTGTTCTGCTGGCGATCGTGAATGTGCAGTAGCCTTCGCCGCCGAAGCCGAGTGCCGCATAAGACGGGCCGTTCTTGACAAGGATCGCGGTGTCGATAGCTTTTGCGTACTTTGTGATACGAACCACATCATGAGAATGGATGTGCGCGGAATGGCGGTTGCCGTGCTCAAGCCATACAGCCTGTTCTACAGCGTCGTCGAAATCCTTTGCGCGAACCACACCGAGGATCGGCATCATCAGCTCGGTCGTAATGAGCGGATGCTCCTTCGGTCCTTCGAAAGTGATGCAGCGGGTGCCTTCCGGAGCCTGTACACCGATCATGGCAAGCAGCGTTTTTGCATCGCGGCCTACACACTTACGGTTCAGTCTGCCCTTCTCGTCCATAACGGTATGAACCAGTTTGTCCTGCTCTTCCTTGCTTGCGAGGTAGCAGCCCTGCTCGGTCACCATGTAATGGAGCAGTTCGTCAACAACGGAGCTGACAGCTACGATCTCTTTCTCGGCGATACACGGAAGGTTGTTATCAAAGGTACATCCGTTTACGATGTCCTCTGCAGCCTTGCGGATATCCGCGGTCTCATCGACCAGTGCCGGCGGGTTGCCCGCGCCTGCGCCGATTCCTCTCTTACCGGAGGAAAGAACAGCGGTTACGACTCCCGGACCGCCGGTAGCAACCAGAAGCGGGATGTCTTTGTGTTTCATCATGATCGCGCTGGTTTCCAGAGTCGGCTTTTCAACGGTAACGGCAATGTTATCCGGACCGCCGCACTCAATGGAACACTCGTTCATCATGTTGATCGCGTAAATTGTCGTTTTGATCGCCTGCGGATGCGGGTTGAATACAACGGTATTTCCTGCAGCCAGCATTCCGATCGTATTGCAGAAGATGGTCTCCTGCGGGTTTGTACACGGTGTGATCGCACCGATTACACCGAACGGTCCCTGCTCAACCAGTGTCAGGCCGCGGTCTCCGGAGAATGCTTCTGTATGAAGATCTTCGGTTCCCGGGATCTTGTCCGCGCACAGATGATTCTTCAGAATCTTGTGGCCGACATTTCCCATGCCTGTCTCATCAACGGCCATGCGAGCCATGATCTCAGCGTTCTCATGGATCTTCTGGCGCATTTTCCTGAGGATCTTTTCTCTCTGGTCGAGGGACATTGTTCTTACGACCTTCTCTGCCTGATACGCAGCGGCGATCGCATCGTTCATGTCTTTGAAGATACCGTGTTTGCCGGACGGAGCCTCATTGATATTCATCTTCGCCATGACTTCCTGAACGATATCTTTTACCATGCTTTCATTGATCTGCACGATAAGTTACCTCCTCGTCTATTGTCTGCCGGTCTCTATTATTTCAGACCCAGCTGCTCCATAACCTTCTTGGTGATCTCTGCTACGGTATCCGCGTTTGCTGTCTCAGCACCTTTGGATTCGCAGGAGCCGCCGCAGTTATGGCAGTTCATGCTGCCCTTGTTCTGGCAGAGGTTTGCCGGATGTTTGCCCGGAAGACCCATTTTACGACGAATCTCGTACAGTCTCTGAACGGTTGCTTTATCGAATTCCTTCGGGCCGCCGAGCATCTTGCTCTGGTACAGCAGCTGTGCGTAGAACTCAACGGACTCCATCTTCAGGTATGCGGCAAGCAGGTCGGTAGACCAGGTCAGTGCGCCGTGGCTCTCAAGAAGGACAGCATCGAAGTACGGAAGGTATTTCTCAACAGCATCCGGAATCTCCATGGTGGACGGTGTTCCGTACGGAGCGATCGGAACGCAGCCAAGGGCGATAACCGCTTCCGGCATGATCGGCTGTGTCAGCGGAATGCCTGCGATCGCGAAGCTTGTAGCGTAAACCGGATGAGCATGAACAACAGATCCTACATCAGGTCTCTTTGCGTAAACTCTCATGTGCATCTTGATCTCGGAAGACGGTCTGAATCCCGGGTTAGCCTGGATTACTTCACCGTTCTCATCGACCTTGCAGATGTACTCCGGAGTCATGAAGCCTTTGGAAACACCGGTCGGTGTGCAAAGGAACTCGTGATCGTTCAGCTTTACGGAGATGTTTCCGTCGTTAGCCGCAACCATGTTACGGTTGTAGATCCGTTTGCCGATCTCACAAATCTGTTTCTTGATCTCAAACTCGTTTACCATTATGTACTTTCCTCCTTGAATAAAACATTATATGAATGGATGGTTTTTTATTCTGTTGCCATTATAGCACAGGTGGTGGCAAAGTCAAGGTTTTTATGTTGTTTCGTGTGGGATTTAGTTATGTTACGTGTTGTTTTTATCTTCTTCCCACGGCAATACATCGCCCGATTCCCTCAAATGTTCAAGGATCGCCGGGATCCCCTCGCCCGTTTTTGAGTCTACGCGAAAAACGGTCCGGCAGCCTGCGCGCCGCAGCCACGCCTCCGCTCTGTCGGGGTTGCCGTTGGGATCGTTGATCTTCGTGACAATGCCCACGCACTCCCTGTTGCAGGTCGCCGTGCAGCACGGCGGGAAGAGCGTATACTGTTCCGTCGAGGAACATAAAAGACCCACGACATCTGCCTCATAGGTATACAGGGCAAGTGCGTGGGCGAGCCAGGATGTCTGGGCATATTCGCCCGGTGTATCAATAATGACATCATAATTGTTTACATACTGCGTTTTGTGATATTCGATTTTTCTTCCTTTGAGAGCCTGCGTGAGTGTTGTCTTGCCTGCCTCGCTGCGGCCCATCAATACGATCTTTCTCATGTCATCCGCTCCCGTCAGGTCCTTGTGATCGGGCATGTCGCGAATTTCAGCTTATCATCGAAATATTCGATGATGGCCGTCGTCGATGCCTCCACCTCGGAGACCGTTCCGGTAACGATTAGGCTTCCCGAGAAACGATCCACAAAGCCGATCTCCACGCCGGAGGACTTCATGGCGATGTCGCCCATGATGATCGCCGCTTCCGCCGGTGTGACCGTCATGATGCCGATCGCGGATTTTGAGTAATCAACGGTCGGATCGAGGCCGAGCTTTGTATACATGACCTTGTCGGGGTTCGCGATGATATGCGCGAGCGTGATCTGCTTGCCGGGTACGAGTTCCTGAACGATTCTCTGTGTCGCGCTCGGCAGCGTTCTGTTTTCAAAATCCATGGGTCTGTCCTTTCCGCCTTGGCATTTCCGATGCTTCCGCTGGTGGTTCCTGTCTCTTCCGTTGTTGCTTCCTGTTGTTTCCGCTGCTTACGTTTATCAGAGGAGATGCCGCAGCACCTCATCGGGTCTGTCATTGAGAATGAGCGCGTACGGGAAATCGCAGGATCTCGCGAACCGCTCGGCATAGGTAAAGCTGCCGATGTCCTTTGTGCCGTGACTGTCCGAGGAAAAAACGATCGGCACTTTGTACTTTTCGCAGCATTCGAGGATCATGCGGTCATTCGCCGTCGTGTCTCCTCTGTAACCGTCCGGTGCCAGCGATGCGTTGTTCAACTCCAGCAGAACGCCGTATTCGGCGGCCGCTCTGCAGAGCAGATCGTAATCGACCGGATATTTGACATCGTCGCAGTGTCCTACGATCCGGACCTTCGGATGCCGCATCGCCTGTGTGTAGGCAAGGGTATTGGCCGTCCGGTCGCCCGGCTTAATATTCTGCCGGTGCATACTGATGATCGCGTAATCGAGCCGCTCAAGCACATCCGTGTCGAGATCGATATTGCCGGCAAAATCGATGATATTCAATTCAACGCCGTAGCGGACCTGAATGCCGCACCGTTCCTTCGGCGCGTGAGCCAGACTCCGGAAATAGGAAGGCGTTCCCGCCGCCATCGTGGCCGGGCCGTGATCCGTAATGCCGAGAAGCCTGATTCCCTTTGCGCAGGCCGCTTTTGCCATATCCGCGATCGTACACGACGTTCCGTGTCCGCTTGCGATCGAATGGGTATGCATGTCGCAGATGTACATCCGTTACTCCTCCCGGGTGCCTGCATTCTTCAGGACATCCTTAATGACCTCCTGCCGGACCCCTTCGCTTCGAATATTCTCCGCCTTGTAATCCGCAAACCGCGCCGACACATAGAGAAAATCGGAGAGACGGTTCACGTACTGCATCGCCTTCTTGTCCGCCACATATTTCTGCGCCACGGTACGGAATCTCCGCTCCGCGCGGCGGGCAACGGCTCTGGCCAGATCGAGGCGGGCCGACTCCTCGCATCCGCCGTACAGAACAAAGTCCTTTACGCGCGGAAAAGAATCCTCCATGGTATCGATCCAGCTCTCCAGAGTCTCCGTCTCCTTTTCCTCGAAGCGGTACTCCTTTTTCATCGGATCGGCGATCCCCGCCATCACATGCATCAGTGTCCGCTGGATGTGCGTGAGTCTCTGCCGAAGCTCTTCATCCGCCAGCACCTTGGCCATGCCGATATGACTGTTCAATTCATCGATGGTGCCCAGAAGTTCGATCCTGTCATCTGTTTTCAGGACGCTTGTCCCGTTCAGAAGAGATGTTCTTCCGTTGTCACCGTTTCTGGTATAGATTTTCATCGGAAAATCCCCTTACTCCTGTATTGTCAAAATGTATTACGTGAGGACGATCGGCGATTTCAAATGCTGCCGGTCAGTCGAGCTTCAGCCCGAGTTTTTTGATCGCCCTCGCGCTGTTGCTTCCCAGATTCCGGCATTCGCCGTAGGTCGGCATGTGATATTTTTCCACATTCCTGCCCTCCGGAAGTCCTCTCATCTGCAGTGCCGCGTCAACGCCCGAAAGGCCGATTCCCGAACCGAGCATCGAATCCCTCGCCGCCTCAAAAGCCAGCCGGTCCGCGTTCTCCGTGTTCCTTGCAAAAACTTCGGAAAAAACGCCTTCCTCTTCGATTCCCGCGAGGATCTCCCGCAGAAAATCCGGGTCCGGATCGTACGTATAAATGAAAATGGAAGGTTTCTTAACGATCATCGCGTTCCCCCGTGCAGGAAAGAACCAGACCGGTCGCAACCGCATTGCGCGGTCCTTCGGTACCGCGGATATTGCCGCGTCCGCAGACGATCCGGTAATTCGTGAATTCCTCCATCAGCATTTCCGGGATCTCAAAATCGATCGCGGAACCGCCGACCAGAACAACATTGCCGATATTCTTCAGATTGTGATCCGGCGCTACGGTTCTCAGCGCGCGGAACGCGTTCATCAGAAAGACTTTCTTCTTTGCCTCGCGGCGTACTTCACGGATCCGCTCCATCGGAAGCGGACTCTCGATACGAACAGGGCCGTTCTCCGTCAGCAGAACAACGCGTCCGAAAAAGCGCGGATCGATCGATTCCTGCACAAAGTGCATAGATCCGTCCTCCATGCGCATATGGAAAAGGCTCTCGACCTTCGCGCACGGATATCGCTTGATCATCTCCGCGGGCAGGCGGTTCTTCAGGCCAAGCTCCGTCTGTATCAGCATCGATACCAGCTCGCCGGCTCCCGCCTGATGCGTGAGAGTAACATGCCCGTCCTCGTGAATGATCGCCGCATCGGTCGAGCCGCCGCCCATATCCAGGATCGCCATCGGAAGCTGTGTTCCGGGCGTTGTGAGCGCTCCGAGACTCGCCATGACCGCCTCCACACCTGCCACAACGACCTTCGTGTGCAGGAGTTCTTCCAGTCTCTCGGCGATCTTTCTCATCGGAAGCTGCTGCGTACGGACCATTGCCGCGATGCCGACCGCTTTCTCCAGGCAGGTCTCGCCTGCCAGCGCGCCGGAAATGAGTACCGGTGCAAGGGTATCGACCGCGAGAATATCCGTGATACGGATCTCGCCCGTTTCTTCCCTGCTCACCTCTGTCATGCCGTTTTTGATGCGCTCCAGCATAGTTCCTACGTTCGTGCCCGGCTGCCCGGTCACGTCGCGGATCTCACCTGCCGCCGCTACGGCTTCCATGATCTTCTCCGCGCCCTCATCGAGGGCGATACGCACCGGCTTTGGCGCGTCCAGATAGATCTCACCCGCCGGCAGTACGTTTTCACGAATATCCCCGTTCGGTGTGCGGATGACCACGGCACTCCGGTTTCCGATCAGGCTCTTGGCGATCGGCGTGATGGTACGGGTCTCCGCTGCATCCAGGTGCAGAAGCGTTGCGATCCCGTATGGATTGGAAAGCATGCGGATCGACTGACCGGGAAGTGCTACCTCGATCGCCGCCATCTTGCCGTTCGGCAGCTTGTCGATCCTTGCGACCTCATCGATGATCGGGATCTTCTTCTCCAGGCGGTTCCAGACCAGAACGGCTTCATCCGCCTGCAGAATCATGCCTACGATGTTCAGGCGGCCTGCCGCCTCATTGATCTTCGGGGCGATTTCTTCATAGGTATGCTGTCCGGAGGCAAAAACGATATACGGCTTTCCGGCGGTGCCCTGCCCGATCCGATCCAGATCGAGAAGTTCTCCGGCTGCCTGTCCGGCCCCCGCCGGGGTAGACGGGTTATGACCGATCATCGAAGAGTCGGTGATGATCGTCTCCGTCAATGTCTCCATCGCGGTATCGCCGATAACCGGCGCCGCCTCGTTGAGCCGGATCAGATCGATCTCTTCGACGTTTCTGCCGGCCTTCTCCATCGCTTCCTTGAGCGCAGTCATGATTCCGTGCACATTGGCAACCGTACCCTTGGTTCCGGTCGTCGTCACAGACGAACTACTGAGGAAGCGTACCGGGCTTCCTTTCGTGAATTCACCGATACAGGCTTCTGTTGTTGAATTTCCTATATCCACTCCTGCTACAATACTCAAATCAGTAACCTCTCATAGTCTTACTTCAGAAGGATTCCTCTCTTCTCATAGATCTCGGCGGCTTCCAGAACAAGCTTCGCGCAGTTCGGCGCCTTGTAGGTCTCGAGAAGCTCCTTCGCCATCGCCAGAAGCTCTTCCTTCGTCGAGCGATTCGGACGGAGCTTGTTGTACATGGTCAGGATCACATTATCCGGCACATTGGTCAGCTCCGCGGCGCGCTCGAAGTTTTTCTCCATCGGCGCACTGTCCGCAGCCTTCGCGACCTTGCCCTGCTCCCGCAGCTGTTCCGGGGAGATCTTGATATCATCCGGAGCGATATGTCCCTTCAGAACCTCGCCAAGCGTGATGTCGGACAGCTTCTTGCCCGTCTTGGATCGGATCGATTCTCTTTCATTTTCACCTAATGGGTATTTCGGCATTATCTCTCCTCCCACTCGATTACTTTCTTCTCGGGGTCAAGCTGCTCTGTCTCCACGATGTGCATGAGGGCCGCCTTGACCTGGTATTTGGCGCGGACTGTCGGATCGTTGACCGACGGTACCGGCGTTACGTTTTCGCCTTTTACATATTTCGCGGCATTCTGACCGATCGCGCGGTAAGTTGCCTCCGTCATCAGCGGTGCCTGCGGGAAAAGCTCCAGATTGGACAACGGATACAGATCCTTCTGGCTGATGACCGTCGTTCCCTTGGACTGGATACCGATGCCGATTCCCGAGCCGGAAAGCTTTGCGGATTCCAGTGCCATGAAACCTACATCGGAGGTGTCGAGGATCTTGACAACACGCGGGATCATTCCCTCTTCCTCGATGCCAGCCTTGACATTTTTCAAAACATTCTCAAGCGGGATGCCGCCGATCGTCTTCCTGATCTCACGCTGGAATGCGGCGCCGACGCCGATCACGACCTCCTTCGGATCCGTTCCCTTTGCCGCAGCCGGATAAGAAGAATAATCCGTTTTTGCTTCGTTGATCCGCATTCTGCCGGCCATGGACGGTACATCATCCGGGCCGAGTCCGTCGCTGCTGCGTCCGCCTGCCGCGGAACGTCCCACCGCGGCGCCGCCTGCTGCCGGGCCTCCGCCGAGATCCAGAAGGGTATTGCGGATGTTGCCGCCGGTATAGGTATTGATCGCCTCTTCCGAGCTGACATTTCCGTTACGCATCGCCGCAATGACGGCAGCCGTGATCTGTTTTACTAAATCTTCGTTGTAACTCATGCCGCCCTCCTTAAATATTGGTCGGATCGATCCTGTGCGGGATCCGCTTGATCTCTTCCCAGCGCTCGCCGTCTACACGATAGCCGCTGCCGGGTCCCATATAATCGTTCGGGGTATTTACACCGGACAGGACCTTGAAGTTTTTATCGAGGATCGCAGCCGTCTGCATGTAGTCGCCGATCACGCGCTGCTCGAGCATCGAAAGCACGCTTTCCGCCACATCGTCGAAGCCGGTCTCCGCAAGGGCACGCACGATATCAACGCCGGTGATGCCACGCTTCATGACATCCTCCGCGGACATCAGATCCGCCGCCACATCACGGGAGATCGTATCATGGCTGCCGTGCGCGTAGGTGATCGCCTCGACCTGCTCATCGGTCACTTCGGCAATGCTCAGATAACGGAAGACAGCCTGAACGGCACGCGCCGCCTTGCTGCGGACCGCAATCACATCCTCTTCGCGGACCGGACGGAGGCCGCCGTCCACCTGCATATCTCTCTGAAAAACATTGTAATCATCGAAGTCCTCCGCATCGAAGTTCGATCCGGCGAACATATTGTCATAGTTCGGTTCCGCCGCATAACCGGAGAAGATAAAGTCGGTTCCCGGAAGGAACTGCAGCATCGTTCTGGCGGTACGGCGCATATCGGAATGGGAGAAGCTCTGGTCGTTGGAGGACGCGCACTCGAGTCCGAGCAGGGCCGCAACGAGGTTCTCTCCGAGCACTTCGCGGATACCGGCCGGTACGGAACTGGTGACGCCGATACAGCTTACAGAGCCGTTCTGGATGCCCTGGCTTCCCGCGCCCTTTGTGCAGTACAGGCAGCGGCACTCCAGATAAAGCATCGATTTCTGCTCACTGCTTCCCATCAGCACCTCGGATCCGGAACCGGAGGAAAAACGTACCTTCAGTCCTCGCGACGCGTAGGCGGAATTCAGGAATGCCTTGGAGTACGGCGTATCATCACCGTCGACAAAAACCTTCTCGGTTCCGTATACGGAAAGCGTCTCCGCATAGGTTGTCAGACCGCGGATGCCGAGCTCGAGCTCAGTCGCCTCCTCGGCCGCGCACTGCGTAAGCACGCCCGGACGTCCGACCTGGGAGCCGATCAGAAGGCCGATCGCATCGAGCGGCGCGTAACGCGCAACACCCATGGTTGTCTCTTCCTCGGCGAATCCGCGGAGCGCACCCTCTGCCGCATCGGCAGCGATCTGCACCGGATCGTCCTTCAGATTGGTAATATGTGCCTGGTTGCCCGGAACCTTTCTGGCGCGCATCTTCTGCATACCCATCATCAATTCGACAACGTTGAGCTCATTGATGACTTCTGCCATCTTCGCCGGTGTGATACCGGAGATCAGTTCCAGAACTTCCTTTCTGGACACATTGATATCCGTAATTTTTCTCGCGATATCGAGAGAAGTGTGCGCCATCGACGCTTCCGCGCGTTCCGCGTTGATCGCGTAATCGGCAATGAACTGATCGAGCATATCGAACTGCTCTCTGGTTCTTCCGTCCATCTCCGTAATGCTTCCGTTCTCCACGCGGATCGACGGCTTCGGATCATACGGACTCTTCATGGCAACGAAGCCCATCTCCGGCCATTCATTGATATATCCGTCCTTATTGACCGGACGATTATCCAGCACTTCAAATCTCTTAGATCTCTTCATATATATATCTCTCCTGAGGGAATTCTTCTCCACCCTATGAATCAGGTACATTATATCGTATATGGTAAACAATATCAATAGAAAAAGTGCCAAATCATACACGAAACCACACGAAAGCTGTCTGAATTCAACATAATCCAACAACTATATAAAAAACAGCTCCGCTGCCGCAGCAGCGAAGCTGTTCTTTATTCTCTCTTCCTGTTTTCCCGAACCGATCAGTTCTGACCGGTAAGTTCCGCAAAAACCTTTAATCCGAAATCCGCGATATCGGCATCCTGCTCACCGGTTCCTCCGCTGACGCCGAGCCCTCCGACGATCACATCGCCGATCTTCAGCGGCACACCGCCTCCGAAGGCAACGATCCTGCCGTCGTGCATCGCCTCAAGTCCGTAGAAGGTGCCGCCCGGCTGAACCAGTTTGCTCAGTTCCATCGTCGACATCTTCACCGCCACAGCGGTATACGCTTTCTGCGTCGCAACCTGATAGCTCACAAGGAACGCGTCTTCCATAACGTGGACCGCGACCGGATTGCCGTGCGCGTCATCGACCGCGACAACACAGGCAAGGCCCTTCGATCTCGCGTAATCCTCCACACGGGCCATCAGCGCCTTGGCTGTCTCCAGTGTGATCGTGCCCTTGATCTTGCTGACTATATTCTCAACGATTCTGTTCTCTTCCATATCGTTCTCCGCCATTCTCTCACCCCTGCTGCCGCTCATACCGGGGCAGACTGCTCCATAGATACAATGAGTATAGCCGTTCTGTGGGAAGTTGTCAATAAATCCGGAGAAATCCACACGAAATAACAGTTGTACATGCCCGATGGCGTTGATTCGATTTGCCCAGGTTCCTTAATACTCGCAATCCGCGGCTCAGATCACGAAATCCCAGAACTCCTCGCCCTCTTTGAGGGTATTGACCGGTCCGCGTGAATATTCCAGCTCCGGCGCACGGGCGCTGACCTTCATGTCGGCCGGGATCGAATGTACAACGAAGGTGTTGCCGCCGATCGTGACATTGTCGCCGATCACGGTGTCGCCGCCGAGAACAGAGGTTCCGGAATAGATCGTCACGTTGTTTCCAATGGTAGGATGCCGTTTTACTCCCTTGAGTGCCTGGCCCTTTCTGGTCGAAAGTCCTCCCAGGGTAACGCCCTGGTAGATCTTCACATGCTCTCCGATGATCGTCGTCTCGCCGATTACGATGCCGGTTCCGTGATCGATAAAGAAGTACCTGCCGATCGTTGCGCCGGGATGAATATCGATCCCGGTCTTGCTGTGCGCATACTCCGTCATGATTCTGGGGATCAGCGGCACCTTTTCGTTCCAGAGCTCATGGGCGATACGATAGGTGGATATAGCCATGAGTCCCGGGTAACTGAGAATAATTTCGTCGATACTGTACGCTGCCGGGTCACCGTCATAGAATGCCTGGATATCCGTCGCCAGTATTTCACGCAGCTCCGGGATGCGTCCGAGGATCCGGTTGACGATCTCTTCCGCTCTTGACAGAAGGACGGACCGCTCACAGTCCTCGCACACCTCGAGGGTGCCGAGCGCGATCGCAACCTGCTTGGTCAGATGATATTGAATATATTCGATCTTCTCGCCGGTCAGAAAGCGGACGTATTCGGCGCGCACCTTGCTCTTGTCGTAATATCCCGGAAAAAGGATCTGGCGAAACTTCTCCAGAACCTCGACCAGAAGCTCGCTGTTCAGGACGTTGCGAACATTGAGGCGGGTGCTGATCGGATATTTGCTGTAGCTCTCTACGATCTCGTCCACGAGCTTATCGGTCGAATTGCGCTCCAACCCCTTCCGGTAGGCCATGATCTTGTCCAGCTCGGTTGTCATGTCTTTGAGGTCTTTATCCATGAAAAATCACTCCCCAATCAATCCTTTTTCATCGCCTCTGCTTTGATCTCCATGATCTTCTTCAGGGATTCGGTGTATGGCGGATATGCAATACCGTACTCGGTTACGATCGCTGTGATCAGCTCATGATCGGTCACGTCAAATGCCGGGTTGAAGACCTTGACGCCTTCCGGAGCCATGCGCTCCTTGTACCACATCTCGGTAACCTCTTCGCCGGGGCGCTGCTCGATGTTGATCTCGTCGCCCGTTTTTGTATTCATGTCGATCGTGGAAGTCGGTGCCATGATATACATCGGCACATGATAGTAATTCGCAACGGTCGCGACAACGGAAGTTCCGATCTTGTTCGCGGTATCACCGTTTGCTGCCACGCGGTCACAGCCGACAAAAACGGCGTTGACTTTGCCCTGCTTCATCAGAGCCGCGGACATGTTGTCGCAGATCACGGTCGTATCGATGCCGGAATCCATCAGCTCCTTGGCCGTCAGGCGGGCACCCTGCAGGACCGGACGGGTCTCATCGCAGTAAACGCGGAAGTTGTATCCCTTTTCCTGTCCGAGATACATCGGCGCGGTAGCCATTCCGTAACGGGTCGCGGCCAGCTTGCCGGCATTGCAGTGTGTGAGCAGACCATCTCCCGGATGTACCAGAGACAGACCGTACTCGCCGAGCTTATGACACGCCCAGATATCCTCTTCCTGAATGCGGACCGCTTCCCTGTGAAGAGCCTCGACCAGTTCCGGAATCGATTTGCCGCTGTTTGCCCTGCAGACCTTATCCATCTGGTTCAGTGCCCAGGACAGATTGACCGCTGTCGGACGGGAGGAATCCAGATAATCCTTTGCTTTTACAAATTCCGCGTAAAACTCATCGTAGGTCGCGGCTTTTGCACCGATCTCCTTGGCAGCAAGGTACAGACCGAAGCCTGCGGTTACGCCGATCGCCGGCGCGCCGCGAACCTGCAGCGTATAGATCGCGTCCCAGATCTGTTTCTGCTTGGTCAGGCGGATCGTTTTTGTCTCTGCCGGAAGCAGCGTCTGGTCGATGATAATGATGGCACTGTTCTCGTCATCGAGAGAAACGGTGTCGATATTCATGATATTTTCTTTTTCACTCATGGTTTAAGGTTCCCCTTTTCATTGTTTTTGACATTTTCTATAACTATAGCATTTTTGAACGATGAAGAAAAGGAATTTACTTTTTGTATTTTCCGCTGTAAAGCATGCGAATCGCATTGATCACGCAGATCACCGCCACGCCGCTGTCGGCAAAAACGGCCATCCACATGTTGGCATGTCCCGTGAGTCCGAGGATCATGGTGAGGATCTTGACCGCGAGAGCAAAAATAACATTCTCCTTCGCGATCATTGTCGTGTCCTTCGCCAGTTCCACCGCCGTTGGGATCGCATCCATGCCCGATGTCATAAATACAACATCGGCGGCTTCGATCGCCGCGTCGGAACCGCTTCCCATCGCGCAGCCTACATCCGCGCCGGCAAGGACCGGGGCATCGTTGATACCGTCACCGACAAACATGACCGAACCGTGCTCTTTGCGGATCGCCGCAAGGGCATCCACCTTATCCTGCGGAAGGAGGCGGGCATGGATCTCATCGATTCCCGTTGCGTCCGCGACCGCCTTCGCGTTTTCCTCCGTATCACCGGTCAGCATCGCCGTCAGGATTCCTTTATCCCGGACACGCTTGACGGCTTCGGCCGCCTCCGGCTTGATCGTATCGGCGATCAGGAGCGCTCCGAGATATTTTCCGTCCGCGGCGGCAAAAACTTCCGTTCCGTATCCGCTTCCCGCATCGGCGGGCACCGTAATGCCGAACTGTTCGAGGAGTCTCTTGTTTCCGCAGAGGATCTCCCTGCCGGAAACGACAGCTTTCAGTCCCTTGCCGGCGATCTCTTCCACCGCTTCCGGTGCCTCGAACGCAAGGTTTCTTTCCTTCGCGGCACTCACGATACTGTGCGCGATCGGGTGTGTCGAGGTGGATTCCACCGAAGCCGCCAGCGTAAGGAGCTCCTCCGCGTTTTCCGCAGCAGCCGTTTTTATCTCCTGCAGAACGAAATTACCCTTCGTGACCGTGCCGGTCTTGTCCATAACGAGGACCTTGATATTGCGGATCGCCTCAAGCGCAATGCCGCCCTTGAAGAGGATTCCGCGGCGGCTTCCCGCGCCGATGCCGGAGAAGAAGGCAAGCGGAACGGACAGGACGAGCGCGCACGGACAGCTGATTACCAGGAAGGTGCAGGCCGTTTTGATCCAGTAGAGCCAGTTTCCCGTGATCAGAGACGGGATGACGGCAACCGCCAGAGCGCCGAAAACAACGATCGGTGTATATATTTTGGAGAAGCGCGTGATAAACCGCTCCATCTGCGGCTTCGATGCGGCCGCGTTTTCCACGGAATTCAGGATCCTCGTAACCATCGACTCGGAAAGCGGTTTGTCCACGCGGACCGTCAGCATACCGCCAGTATTGACACAGCCGGAAATGACTTCGCTGCCCGGACGTACCGTGACCGGAACCGGCTCACCGGTCAGCGGCGATGTATCGAGACGGCTCTCTCCTTCTACGATGCAGCCGTCGAGCGGGACTCTGTCACCGGGACGGATGCGAATGATATCGCCCGCCTTCGCCTCTTCCGCCGGGATCTCACGCACGCTGCCGCTCTCTACGCGATAGACGACCTCCGGTCTCATATCGACCGCGTCCATGATCTGCTCACGGCTTCTGTCGACGGCGATGTCCTCAAACAGCTCGCCAACACGGTAGAAAAGCATGACGCCGACCGCTTCCGGGAATTCACCGACTACGAAAGCGCCGATCGTCGCGACCGCCATGAGGAAGTTCTCATCGAAAAGC
>Ga0326513_10000190_pt1 | contig 49674 bp, 70 predicted proteins | sample 2_2465_0518_D_FD_203654 | JGI IMG/M metagenome (GOLD analysis project Ga0326513, IMG submission 203654) | Bovine rumen microbial communities from UC Davis, California, United States - 2_2465_0518 | ecosystem: Host-associated > Mammals > Digestive system > Stomach > Rumen | place: USA... | reverse complement strand
ATAAAAGGGAGGGGGAGGTTTTTTCATGACCCCCCCGTACCCTCTTCGTCATCGATCTCGATCTCTTTGGTAATCTTTTTATAAATTCCAAGAACATCATTATTAATTATTTCATCTATCGCGTAATCGACAATCATTTGATTTTCTGGATCCGAATAAGAATCCGAAGTCGAAGCATAAAGAGAAAGCAAACCGCAAGTATTATAACCTTTTTGAGAATCGTAAACAAACCAAGAAGCAAAATCTTCGAAAGGATCAAAAGGATTGTCAATTGTTGTGATCATAGACACGGTTTCTTTTTTCACAATCACTCATCTCCTCTCAAGTATCTGATTACTGTAGAAACATTAACGTTTAGGGCTTCGGCAATTTGCGAATTACTTCTCCCCGAATTGGACATGGATCTTATCCTGTTAATCTGCGTTTGAGTTAGTCTTCCTTTTGAACTAGGCATAGCATACTGCTGAATAACGGACATATCCGCTTTTCTTAAAAGTTTTTCTACTTTACTAGCGCTAAATGCTCCAGCTTGAATTGCTTCCCATTCTTTCGGAGTTATCTGCAAACTATTATAGTAATTAGATAACCCTCGTTCTCGCCTGCACATAGTAAGAATTTTTTGTCTCTGCTTGCTTTTTTCTTCAGAACTGGCATGCGGATTCTCCAAATACCATACCTTTATCATGCTCTGGGCAGCTGTTTTAGCAGCGGTCTCTATGGGCTTTCTTTTCTCTAACTCGGTATATTTTCTATTAAGGGAGTCTATTTCATCTTTGTATGCGTTTTTTGCAGCATGGTTCATCTTTGGCGGTTTTAGATTTACAAGCATCTTACGAGCTTTATTGGCCTGGGATTTCATGAAATTGGCATACTCGGCATATAATATCTCCTTGGGGTTCCGGTGATAAGACACAAGCTGCATGGCATCCTTTACGGTCTTCATAGCCGGAACAGACGTTGAGTCGACCTTCTCTACAACTTTAGCTACAGATCTCGGTATTGTTTTAGAGCCATCTTTAGTGCGCAACAAGTCCGGCTTTCCAGTAACACCATATAAACGCTCTCCTGTTATAGGATCCTTGTATATACGGTATTTGTTTTGGACATGGGTCTCAAGTTTTTCGCCAGTTTCTCTATCTATGTATTCTTTATGGATTTTTCCTGTTTTAGGATCAGTTACCCATTTACCATTTTCTATACTGTAGGGGAGAATTCTAGGGTTTTTAGCTCTTGAAACTATCGTTGATGCTCCGCCTATCTTAACGTTTCCGTTTTCGTCGATGGTTCTCTGATACTTTTTACTCAATGCCCGAATATCATTGTCGATCTCGCTTTGCTTATAGTCGTATTCGTGCTTGACTGCGTCGATTACAACCATGCTATGTTTTACTGCTCTTGCTATTTCTGATTCCGGAGCTCCGACAAGCGTCATATCTGTAATAAGATTTGAAACAACGCCCATCTGTTTCTGCTGATACTTAGGATTCATAACGGTCATTCCGTCATGCTTACCATATTTGAGCTCAATATCAAAATTAACAAGCTCCGAAAGAGGCTTTGAACTTTGAATTCTGACGCCATTTCCATGCGGAATAACAAGAGCGGTGTCTCCATCTGCATCTGCTCCGGATAACTGCTTAAAAACATTAGAGTTAATTCCTATGGCATCCAGTCCATCTGGAGTTATTACTCTGTTTCCTTCTGCATTTTTATTATTTACCTTCAAAGTCGGTATCTCAAACAATCCAGCATGAGGAAAACGAATTAATGAAACAGTCGATCCATCTTCAAAATTAGGAGCATACACTTCGTCGTCTTTAAGAGAATTAATAGGAAGCAAAACCTGATATCTTTGACCGGTGATTTGAGCAGCTTTTAAACTAACGGCTTTGCCATCTGTTTTATCGGCGAATTGCTCGAGTAATATCTTTTTTACCGTATCATTAGTCAAACTAGATATCTTTGATAGTTCTTCTTCGTTCTCTCTTTTCGAAATATCAAGCTGTCTTTTAACTAGGTCTTTTGGCTGCTTAGATAAGAATTGTGACGGAAGTTCTTTAGACCATAAGTCCCAATCTCCTTCTTCTCTTAGCTTATTAATCAAAGAAAGATGCTGTTCTCCATTATCATCTGTCCAATAACTTTGTCCGCCATGCTCTCTCAACGTTGTGTTAAACGGATTATTAGGATCATTTTTTATTAATTTTAAAACAGTATTATCTTTTGGGCCAAGGGCTGGTGTTCCTTTTGCTTTATTAGTATTGAATATGGCGTCTACTCCTGGAGGAAAATCTTTTTCATCTCCATATATAGCCATTCCTTTAAGATAATGCGTTCCATCTACAAGAATTCTAACCTGAGCATAGTGACGATCGCCCAAACTCAAATCCTTAACACCTGGCCTGAGTTCTATAGTTCCATCTTTTTGCAAGCCGCCATCTTCGGCATAACGGATCATTAACCTTTTTGAATCCATCGAAGCTGGATATTGAAAAGCGGTTTCAATACGTTTTCCGTCATGCGAAATATATTCATCGAGAATGCTTGCCTGATTATCATAATCATAAGCAGCGGAAGACGGTGTCCCAGGAGGACAAAGTAATTTGATGGTTGTCTGATGCTCGGGATTATTCGGCGTTGGAACTCTACCTCCGTGAATTTCATAGCCATCTAAATATAAAAGCTCTAAAGCTTCGTTAAGCCTATCCTGGCTAATATTAAGATTTATTGCTACGCCTTCACCAACCTGAATGTTCTTTCCTTTTTCGTTCATTATCCGAACGAGATCATCAGCTGTTTCTCTAGCAGCCAAATATCTATTTTCGGACCCTGCTTTCAAATAGGATCTAAAAGACGATTCATTAGGAAGCCCAAGCATTTTAGCACCTTCTGTAGCGCCGATTCCTTGCTCAGACAGGGCTTTAACTTGCCGTATAAGATCCAATTTTTCTTCATGCTGAGCGATTCGTATAATGCTCCTTAGACGATTAGGAGAGCCTCTATCTTTGTGTCTGCTATCTCGGCTATAAATACCAAGAGCCTCTGCTATTTGAGTTTCGGTCATTCCTTGACTTTTCATAGCATTCACGCGATCTAAGAAATTTCTAGGACGTTGAAATTTCTTATTTCCGGTTCCCCATGGATATCTACCAGATCCTCTTCCAGGAGGATTCTCGTCATGGGCAACACCTGAATGATTTAGAATATCAATTTCTTCCATGAATTATCGCTCCTCTTTCTTAATTTTATTAAGAAACTTATCAGAATCAATTATCTTTTTCATTATAGATCTTATTAATTCCGGATCCGGTTCTTCGTAGATAATTTGTCCAGATTGATAAATCCTAAGTTCGGAAATTATCTTTTCTGGTTTAACATTATACTCCAGACAAAATAGCGCAGCATAAATTCTCAGTTGATCCATATGAACTGGAGTTATTCCGCTTTTATAATCATGAATTCTAAGCAAGTTATTTTCAAACGAAATCGCGTCGGCTGTTCCGAAAGCATTGTCTGAAAAATATAAAATTTGCTCAGATGCCATTTTAAAACCAATCGCATCATTCACAAAAGGCGAAAGTGTTTCTAAAATAGAATTGGCATCAATTAAACCTTGTGGAATGCCTTCGTTAAGAAGTGTAAGTTGAACAAGATGTCTATCGTTTTTATTAATTTTGACAAGATTAACAATGCATCTGTGCGCTAAATCGTGAAGTATAGTTCCTATTGAATTTAAATATTGCCGTCTGTACGCGGCTTCCAATTTTTCTTTATCGTAATTAAGCCAAGAATATTTGCTTGCGCCTAAGAAGGCATGTTGACCTTCAAAATTCGAATGCTGATTGAAGATCATTTAAAACCTCCTCATAATTTTCGGGAGAAATGAATCTTCCGAAAGACATATTATTGGCCTTTGAAATATAATAGTCTTGATTCGGCTGATGCGGAGAATCGTAAGAACGCTTTGTTTCCAACATAGCCCAGTGCTTTTTGTAAAGAATTGTAAGATCCGGTATTCCTTGAATATACTCGCTATCATTTTTTGTTATTATACATCCAGGAAATTTTTCTTTCAATTCTTTAATGAGTTTTGCTTGAAATTTATTCTCTTTCACGAATATTCTCCTTTCGTCGTGATCAAGATTAATGATTGCGCAAAAAGCAAGAGAGTAAGCATTGGGACATCACCCATTATCTATTCTCTCCATAAAAGTAAATGAATTCTACGCGAATCCAAAAATATCTTTATATTCGTCCTGACAGTCCTTTATTTTGCGAAAAATTACTCTCTGCCCAAAAACCCACTTTATTTTCATATTATATATAAAATATTAATTTTTTATTCACGTATTAATTAAGAAAAAAAGTGGGAAAGTGGGCAGAACTCCAAAAAACCCAGTAATTTAGGGCTTTTTTCGCGCCCACTTTTATGCCCACTTTTGGGTTTTTGCCCACTTTTATTTTGAAAATTTGGGCAAAAATATGCAAAATTTTTCAAAAAGCCCAGAAAAAAGTGGGCCAGCCCAAATATAAAGTGGGCAGAAAAATGCAAAAAGAAAGAGTGCATGAAGCACTCAATCAGTCGGTTAATCTTTATTTATGCATAAATGAGCATCTATCATCTGCGTCTGGAAGAAAAACATTAACTTTACACTTCTTCATCTTCAACCTCAGTAATCAAATCTGAATATTCGAGATTCTCAATCCACTTTCTAAATTCTCCCCATTCATCGAGCTTATGACCTTTGCGATCATGATAAATAGCTGCGAGCGTTTCATAGCTGATCATAACGGTCCGCTTCTGGTTATAAGAAGAGGGAAGAAGCTGAATCAACTGCCACCAGTATTTTTTGTCCTTTGTTTCAAGATACTTTTGACGATACTCATTGAGTACGGACATAATATAATGAAGCGACACAAGAGGTGGAAAATCGGTAATCGTATCGATTTCAGGTACCTTAAGCAAATGCTCATGGCTAAAATCATCAATGGTGAATTCCTTATTTGCAATTGTGTGCATGGTGCTGCAACTATTCTTCTCTACACCTGCACGATACGTATCAAATTCCTTCCACCAATACAAAGGTGCTGTAATATCAATCCACACCATAATCATTCTACGATACTTAGAATGAGACGACCCGCTTTTATTCAAACTCATTGCCAGCTTCTTATCGGCGTCACCAAGCTGATAATCGAACAAAGACATATTCAGAGTTTCCTCATCAGAAATATAAATAGGATCGCTGTCGCTCTTATCCCAAGAGTTAAATGCGTTCCGCATGCCACGGATCGCCGGCATAATTCCTGCCTTTTCAAGAAGTTCGATTTTAATCATAGATTTTTTCTCCTTTCAGATTTCTTTATAACCAACACGGTTCCAATATTCAACAGCTTCAACAGGATCTTTAAACAAAATATCTTCAGATCGTTGACACTTTGAATTAAGACATTTTACATACCAATCATGGTTGAACGTATTGACATCTGGAACAACTTCAATTATTGTCCGCCCGCCGCATATACAAGCTTTTCTTGGTATAACCATTGCTGCGCTGTATCTGCCTTTAACATTTTGCATCTTTAGAGAAACCTCCGTTTTTAACAATATATGTTAGAATATGCCAAAGAATTTCTAAAACTATTCTATACCCGTCAACAGGCACATCGCTTGTTAATTCAGAATCAACAAAATCGAGATCTTCAACCAATTTTTTCTCAAGATTACTCATCTGTTCTCCAAATTGTATTTCACAAAATTTCTTTTAGATTTGCTATCACGTAATTTGAATCGTTCGATGTATTCGATAAAATTAGAGGAATTTATGCCAGAGATTCCAATAAATTCGCACATATCATTGAATGACAAGACTTTATTATTTTTAAAGAATTGCTCTGCTTCGTATTTTTCATCATCGCTTCCTTCTTTAAAATCATTAAATGCCTGCCGTATAACAGAGATAACTAATGATTCCAAATTTTCTTTGCGAGCATTGGTGAGATCGACGTATCCTATAAGATCCGGAATAAATTCTGGGCAGTATCGAATATCATACGACTCGCCATTTTCAACCACATCCATCCCTTCGATAGGCTTTCGTTCATTTAACCAGGAACATCCTTTCGGGCATTTTAAGCATTCAAAACACGGATTTCCTTTATTCTTATGCAAAGAATGCGTTATAATATCTGATGTTTCTTTGTCCAGAAAAACATACACTTTTTCTCCAGGAGCTATTTTTCTTGGGATTAGACCGCATTTTTTCAAACGATAAGTTATGGTATTGCTATTTACATTGCAAACTTTAGATATATCTTTTATACTCATTCGTTTAATAATTTTGCCATTTGGATCCTTAACCAAGAATATAATTCTAGTTTGTTTAGGTGAAAACATTTTTCTTCTCCTTATCAATATCAATAGTGATGTTTAGAAAATCTGATGAGTCACGTTTGGGATCAATTTTGAATATTTTTTCTTCTATGAAAAATTCAGCATCTACAGTAAGTTCTTTCGGACGGATACTTTTATCATCTAGATAAATATCAGCATATATTTTCCTATTATCTCCTCCGAATTTTTTGATTATTTCCGGAAGATTTTCATTTACAGTATCAAATATCAATCCGTGCAATATGCACCACTCAATAGCTTCGTCGAGCTTTTCTCCAACTCTGCAAGTCCAGAGTATCAGTTTATCGCTATACTTTTCTCTGCAATGTTTTAAATATCCAAGTAGAAGATCATTAGGCTCTCCAATATTTGGGTATTTGTTTTCGCAAAGCGTTCCGTCAAAATCAACCGCTATTATTCTACTCGATCGCATGAATGATTACCTCAGGAACATTATCTCTATAAATGACATCGGTGTAACCAACAATTTTAAGGGATACTTTAACAATTTTATAATCTTTTCCGCATCCTCTGTGAACGAAATCGAGTTCTGCAGTCGAGTATTCGGCATAAGTTAGAGCTTGATTATAACTGGTCCTTTGCTCGAATATTCGCTTTTTTGGATATTTTTTAGAATAATGTGGATGAGTGAAATCGGTTCCGTACACAAATTTTTCTGTCTTTGAATTGACAATAGCGAACATGTTTAGTCTCCTTTTTCTTTTTTGAATTTACTAAAATTTATAATATTGTCGGCTATTTTTCCAGAGTCAAGATTTATGTCTCCAATGATTTTCGATACAGCTTCTACAACAACTTCTACGTCCACTTTATTCGTATAGAAAACGGTAAGAAATTGAGTAAGCTTATTACGATCATCTTCGTGCATTTCGCATCTTGAAACGGCTTCGAATGCTGCTGCCCATTTAATATCGAAAAATAAGTCATTTAATTCCATCTACTTTAGTCTCCTCCCATGGAATTGTGTGGAATTGGAAATCGTTAGATCTCGAAGCATATCGTCATCGCCAACTATATCATTAGCGTTTTCGGAAATCATCAAGCCTGCTTGTTTTACCGATTCTTTAATAGCTTCTCGAAAAGTTTCACTTGTTCTTTTTGGCATTTTCCTCTTCCTCCTTAAGTTTCTGTTTTACAAAATCCCAAAAAGAAACGACCTTCTCCTGTTCAGGGTTCGGCCGCTTTCGATTTTCGTCCATATTCCTAATATCTTCTTCCCGAAGAACACCGCCACGATAATGCTTAGTCATATGTCTACTCGTCATATCCTTTTAAAATATGATTTATGAAAGTTTCAACTTTGTCGGCGTATTCTTTTTCCATCTTATAGCGGAAATTTTTGTGTATTATGAAAAACGCATAAAGCACACATGCAATTCCCAGCAGTAAAGCTGCAAAGGCGAATGCAATCAGCACCCAGATAATCCAGTCATACATTATTTCGTTTCCTCCATTGTGGCGTCATGCAGTACGCCGACGATGGGACACCATGACGGACGTTTTCTATTTTCTACACAATCATCGAACTCCTTATCTCTCGACGGTATTCCATCATACGCAAAGCATGGGCTGAGCCATCCGTTGTTGTCAATGGCAAGTTCGCAAGGACACCAATCCGGCATCTCCATCCGCACAATAACCTTGCTCATTCTGCTTCACCTCTCAATCGTAAGGTTCTCCACGCGACCGATGCACTTACTGTTATTGCCGTACTGATTCACGGTCATCCCAAACGTTCGTTTGTTCCACCCTTCGTACACATCAATCGCACAATGGTTTATATCTGTGCTGATGTACGCGCCACCGCATTTTCGGCACTTCACGCCTTTCCACGACAGATTATTGAAAGGAATCCGATAAATCCTTTCCTCCCAGTATTCAGCATCCCCACCGCAGAACGGACACGGTTTCAAAGATAAATCCGCAGCGTAACTCATTCCTGTTCTCATTCTCCTTTCAAAAATATAAAGAGAAAGAGCCCTTGTTAAGAGCTCTTTTTGTTGAAATGTTTGATAAACATTTTACGACGTTGTTCCTTTACTTCCAACTCTTTGCGTTTTTCGTTGTCCCTCCTCATCATTTCCGAAAAATATGGACACCAGGCAATCGGATAATGAGTTCCACAACCAATAGAGCCGTTAGAACCATCGCACCAATCTTCGCATGTCTTACATCCTTCTGTTAAATATCCATCGAGACAGCTCGCGTAATGATTGTTTTTCATATAAACACCTCCATTATAGGCGATGCGTTTCACGCGACGATCCCCACCAGCTAAATCTCGTCGCATGTGCCGTTCCCACTCCAGCACTCCCTCGACTGGCCAATGTCTACGCAATTGGTGGGCCTGCTCGGACTCGAACCGAGGACCAATGGTTTATGAGACCACCGCGCTAACCTACTGCGCCACAGGCCCGATTTGCTCATGTAAGTCCAATCGGTTTAGTATTGGATCTTCTTTCGCCATACAAAATATAATTCTCAAAACACTTCATAAGCTCTTCTCGTACTTTGAATTCTATATGCTTAATGATTATACAAGATAAATTGTTGCGAACAGCGAAACGAAGATCGGAGTTCGTATAATATGCCGAATCTTTTTGCTTAAGCTTTTTCTTTTTAATCCTATTATTCATCTTCTTCTATTAGTATATAATAAAGACAAAATCCTTCATACATTCCAATTACTGTAAGTATTAAAACCATCAATAATCTTATTAAAGTAGGGGTCTCATTTCCTATGCAAATTACCGTAAATATGATTTGCATTAAAATAGGTAAAGAAAGATAATTAAATAGTTTTGTTGCTAGATTTTTCATTGTTTCTCCTTTCAAAAATATAAAAAGAGAAAGAGCTCCAAAATTAGAGCCCCCTCTCTTTCTCATTATACGGTATGTTTTCTACGCGAATTTTAGATATCCTCCCACTCAATAAACAACGGAATAAATCCAAACAGAAAATATCCAGTATAGTATCTATACCGTGGAACAAGCGGAAAGCTACGTTTCTTGTCCAGTCTATACCAATATCTTTTAATTACCATTTTACAAATTTCTCCTCATTGAACTTCTTTTTAGAACTGAGAGCTCTGCTTATTGAAATATCAATGCTGCTTCTGGATTTTAAATGATAGTAATAAAGATCAATATACGGAGTATTGAGTCTATCAATCCTTCCGGCAGCTTGTTCAAGCGTTTTGTATGAATAAGTTTGCGAATAAAACACAACTGTATCCGTACTGATGCAATTCCAACCTTCTGCGCCAGATGTATATTGGCAAAGATACACCCATTTTTCGGTTTTCGGTATAGGCTGATGTTTATGTCCATTCCACTCAGCTATCTCAAAACCTACTCCGTACTGAAGACCCCTAAGAATCTCAAGCTCATAATCATAGTTATAGAATATAATGATTCTAGGGTGTTTCTCAGCTAATTCGAGCAACTTTATTTGCCTATCAGCAGAAGAGTTAACTATTTTTCTTAAAATATAACAAAGACCTGGAGCATTTTGTATAGGCTCCTCTTTATAAGGATCCCATCTTTTTCGCATAACTTCCTTATAACTAAAAATATCATAATCACAATAAATGGATTCATGATGACTTTCAGTTTTTCTTTTGAAATCCATATCGACTAAGGTGGCATTTCGTAACCTTACTAATTTATTTGTTCCCAAATACCTATCTATTTTAGGAAATTTGGAGAATGAACTATAAACAATATGCTCTCTACAAAACTCGGATCTATTCTTATAGAAGCCATTAGCCAAAAACACCGGAATATAATCAGACCAAGTATCTCCTGGAGTTGCTGATAGCAATATCCATTGATTGTGCTTTGCTATTTTCAAGAATGACTTAACCCACGCTCCTTTTCCAACAACTCGTTGCTCATCAAATATAAAGAATGCTTTCTCGGCATTTTCATACTTTCTTATATTGTTCCAAGAATCTATACAGACCTTGTGAGTGTAAGGAGTGGCCTTTGGATTAGTTGACATCAAGAACGGCTCAAGTTCTTTCTCCCATTCCAAAGTATCGCGTTTTCTCGCAGTAGTTATTATATATAAATCTGACGGATTTTCCATATATACATATGGGTCTGTGTTTTTATAGGAGGAATCCGTTTGCTGAGCCATTACTTTTCCGCCGTTTAAAATATAATAATACGCTAACGATGTTCGCGATTTACCACTCCCTACACCCCCGCATAAGATGCATCCGTTATGCATGCGGCGAATGGCATCGAGTTGGTAAGGATACAAAGTTACAGTGCAGGCCAATTACTTCTTTTTTTCTTCCTTGAATTTAATAGGCTTATGGCTTCCATCTGTTCGAGCAGGAACCCCCAAGCAATCATAACAAGGCTGCTGAAAATCGGAATAGTCTCTGTACTTACACTGAGGGCAATATGTCCCGAAATGAACAATTTTCTGAAAACGATTATCGTCCATAGTATCTCCTTAAAATATAATAAACATTAGAATGATGAGTCCAATGAATACCAACGGTACTCCAATATAAACCGCCAGACCAGTTTTAAAAATTCTCCAAATAAATTCGAGAAACCTCATATTTACTCCTTTTTTGCATATCGGGCATTGCCATCCTTGTTCCACGTGATTATACGGCATATCCATTTATTTATCCTCTTTTAGAACGGCAACCCATCATCTTCTGGAGATTCTTCCTCGGCGTATTTTGCTGCGAACTCGTCCTTAAGAATAACAACATATGCCGTCTTAAGATACGCTTTAATACCAGATTTACCATTAATATTCCAAGGATAAGGATTAATAATGAGATCTGCATATTCGATTTCAGCAAAATCCAAAGTGTCGATAGACTCTTCGTCCAAAAGTATCTTCTTTTTTCCTTTTCCAGGAATCATATAGATTTTAGGAGGAGTCACAAGATATGATACCTTAACCTGCATATAGTATACCGGAGGTTCGTCATAAACCGGACGCCCGTCCTGATCCTTCATGTAAAGCTCCCGAATATTCCATCCATCTTCTCTGAGATGTAATGCCGTATCAGCATCGTCAATTCTAACACAGAAATTTCTGTCACCTTGACGATTAAATTTGGTTTCTTTACCTGCAAAGTTAGGCCACATGATGTGCGCGTTTTCAATATTGAGGGTTTTCGATTCGTTCATTTTAATTCTCCTTTTTAATTAATCGAATTTCTTGTAATTTTTTATATTCCACATGACAATTGCTTTTAATGGATTATCATACGTCCTTGTGATAAATCTTCCACAAGAATAATGATCGCACTCTACACACCATATACGAGAATCCTTACGAAGATAGCTTCTAAGATATGGGGCGTCTCCGCATGTGCATTTACGAAGAGGAAGTTTAAATATAAAAGAATAATACTTTCTTTTTAACTCGTAAACCATTCGTAATCTCCATATAATGAAATATCATTTACCGCTTCATCAATAAGTTTTCTGTAATAATCATAATCGATGCACTCATTATAATTCATTGTTGCTTTAATGGTTTCTGATTCGAGCCATCTATATCCTTTTGTTCCTGTTGCATAAGAATATTTACCATCTTTTTCTCTTAACAGTTCGCCTCCACTAAAACCTTTTTTGACCGGACAGAATCTACCGATCTTTCCTATAAATTGGAGATTATGCTCTCCTTCAGGAAGATTTTCGTTTAAGTCCAAATATAAAGCAGTTTTTACTTCTTTCGTTTCGCAAACGTCATCGAATTCTATTGGCTCCTTACTGAATAGTGTTTTGAAAAGATACGGCTGCGCAAACTGTGCTCCTGTCGCTGTCCATTTTCCAGGATCTTCCGGATCGTCTTCGGCCAGTTTAGCAATATAAACAGCATCATTAACCAAACATATCTTATCGAAAATATGTTCTACTTCAAAATTGTAACCATATTTCTTTCCATACTCAATTACAAAGTTGAAAATATCATCTGTAGGATTTTCAATTTTGATAGAGTCGGTTTTGATATGGACAACTGTGAAACCTCTATCTTGAATCTCATGTTTTAGATTCACCATGAATAGAGCGCCTCTTAGAGCTACGATGTTGTTCTTGTTGCGAATATCACGAAAAGGATTATCGAAATTGGCTGCTGTGAGGCCGTACACGCTGTTAATTGCTATCTTTAGGGCTCCGGATAGTGCTTTGGCCATTTCGGGATTTGTGAGCCATTTAGACAGCTTTCCGCCCATCAATTTCCCAGCACCTTCAAAGTCTTTATGCTTTATAAGGAGTCGCGCATTGAGTAAATCTTTGAAGTTTTTGGTATAATCGCCAAATAAATTAAGCGCAATGATGGAACTAGGATGCATAGAAGCAACATCAAATGTTATAGTACGTCCGTACATTCCGGGATTCGCGTATACGTATCCTCCTCGACCAACATCCTCTCCACGATACATGTTTTTTCCTTCGACGTATTCATATCCAGGAAAATCAACAGAGAGATCTGTATAATTTAGATTTGGCTTTTTCTCCTTTCCAAATATAATTCTGGTTGTCAACGAGTTTGTCGTATCATTTACGGTCATTCCAGCAATGTCGGCAAGGATTTCCCTCGCAACAAAATCCGCATAACGGGCTTCAAACACCGCCTCGGTTGCGATGACATCATTATCGCAATATTCGGCAACCTTAAGCCACTGGTTTTCAGGAACAGGTTGATCCCATGGCAAACCAAGCTCTTGATGATGTATTCCAAGCTCGATTTCGAACTTTTTAAGAGACTGCTTTTTACTAGAAAAATCGTAAATATCAGTGTAACTTAAATTGTAAGCTTCAGAGAAGAAGCAGTTCTTTGCTTCTTTTTTATCATCAGATACAATTCTTTGAGACAAAGTATAAAGTTCTTCATTGGAATATCCAAGCATCCTTGCCCATAAAATATGATTATCGTATCTGCGGCAATTAAAGCCTACAAGTCGATAATTTGTAAGTTCTTCAATTTGACTCGGGCTAGGATTAATCATTCTATTAACCGTTTTAAATTCAGGACCTCTAAATTTCCAGTTAACAAGAAACAAATTAGGAAATACTTCAACGTCATAAAAAACGATAGGAGTATCGCTCTCATCTCTATTCTCGGATGGTTCCTCTGACTTGAACTTCATTTTGTTTACCAATTTAATACAATACTCTGCTTGATTCGTGCTCTGTGCAGCAAATGCGAGTACGGCATTTCTCATGTCTGTGACATCATACTTCATTCCGCTATTATATGCATCTTCCAAGATTTTAAATATAAAATCGCAAGACGGTTTAGTAGCCGGATGAACCTCTTTATTAAGATTCTTTTTAATTTGTTTACGAAGGCCTTTTTCGTTCTGAATGACAACGGAATTAATCATTTTTTCTTCTCCTTTTAACGGCAAACCAGAATTTATAGTCGTGATTGGAATATCATTGCATTTCGTGAGCTTTCTTCGCAAAGAACTTTTTCCATTAAACACCTTAACCTCTATATGCTCATCGTAAAGTCTGCTTAAAGTTGAAACATCTCCATCATAAATATAATGAAGGTGAATCCCTTTTCCACTTTTACTTAGCTCAGCATAAGTAGGAGGCCAACATCTAGCCGCTTCAAGGTTTTTATCGAATGACTTATTACCGTTTTCATCAGTAATGTCGAAATCTATCACAATGTGATTTTCCGGAACTCTTACGTAATGAAGCTTTGACGTATCCAGATCTTTTAAAACGGTATTTACTTCATCCCATTTTTTAGTTGGCGTTTCTTTTTCGTTTCCGTACTGAGCACTACAATTAGCGCACATCTCGTCAAACTTTGACTTAGTTTCTGAAAATATCAACCAACTTTCAGGCTCTTTTTTACTTTTTTCTACTTTAGAATCTATTTTTTCCATTTTTAGTCCAGAGTAATAACTTCGGACTCTTGTTCCATCAGGAAAAGTATAGCGATCAAAGTAGTCTTTAAAATAATTCCTTAATTCTTCTTTGAATACTCTTTGGCTAAAAGGATAAGGAACCTTCGCATCGTCGCAATATTGTTTATACATTTCCCAAGCCTGCTTCAACGATACTCCATCTTCTTTGTCAAATATAAAGTAGCTATCCAACATAAAATTATAGAAATCGTTAGATGCTTCCATCATATTTAAAGGGACATAATCGTCGTAAGCGCTCGGATCAGATAAATATACTTGCAAGCAATGATACGCAATAGCCCCTAACTCGAATCCTATTTGCTTTACAAGACTTTTGTATTCCTTAATTCCTAACTTATCGCCTGTCGGGCTTACATCAATAAGACGTCGCATAAGACCCGATTTAGCGTCAGTTATCTTAACATGCTTATTGGTTCCCATAAACAAAAAACAATTAAATTGACTAGTATAAGTGGATTTAAATTTTTCGTTAACGGTCATCAATTCATGTGAAACTAAACTGTTAAGTCTTGTATTGTCCTCGATCTTGGACAAATCTCCATCGTGTTGGATGGCGACAAGAGGATTCGACCTAAAGGCTTCCAAAGCAAAGGAGTTATTGCTTGATCCCAAAGCCTTAGCATCAAACACCGAATAATATCCATCAAATAATTGCTGAATAATATTCAAAACAGTAGATTTACCTGTTCCGGCAGATCCATATAAAACCACAAATTTTTGGAGCTTCTTAGAATCGCCAGAAACAACCGAACCTATCGCCCATTCTATCTTCTTCCTTTCTTCAGGAGAATATAGAACCGACATTAATCGATCATAAGAATTTATGCTTCCTTCCTCTAACGGATAAGAAAGAGTTTTACTTGCATAATCTCGTTTTGTAACTTTAGAATTTGAGAATATCAATTTTTCATCTAATATGTGGAAAGAATCTCGCAAATCTCTTTGACAAAACTTATGCCATTTGTCTATCATTCCGGACTCAGAATCCCACATATGTAAAATTTTGACATTTCCATCAAAACGAGAAGCATTTTCTTTTGCATACTCGTCCAATTCTAGATCGATAAGCCGCAAAGCATCTTGTTCGTCAAGAGACCAAAAATTCCGGTCTTTATCCCATATAGCATAAAAATCTCGTCCTCTAATCATCAGATCGTGACTTTTATTTATAATAAATTTCGGGTAAATCTCCGTTAAACCATTTTTCTTGCTGCGTGTAGCGATCATCAAAAAGTCAAGCATTTGCTTCTATCTAACCATGTACAGTTAGTCCCCTTTACAAAATATAAATTAAACTGCGTCATTCATGTACCAACACATTTGAGTCCAAATTTCTAAATTTCTTAAATCAACCCCACAGTTCGGAATAGTGAATAGGCCACCCTTTCCGTCCGGATCGTATTCTCTAGCTAAAAATCTAAATATAACATCGTCCACTATTTCTTCATTGTACTTTTGGTCAGTCATACCTCCTAGACCTAAGCTGACAATCATCGACCAAAACCATTGGCCACTTCTATTTCCGTAACTTGGATCAGACATAATGGTTTCCTCGCATCTAACCGACAACGCAATCATCATTTCGAGTACGCTGCATGGCTTATTAGCTAGATATAAATCAGTTATGCCTAATTCGCATGCCATTTCTTGCTCAAAACGTCTTCTTAAAGACAGCCCATCGTAGGCCCTATTTTCATCCATATCTATTTTGTCCCAATAGAAACTTATTTCATATAGACGAATTAAGAGCCTACGGTGAGATGCCTGTCTTGAGTAAGAATCATTACACACGAGCTGATACAACCAATTAAAATATAAATCGTTCAACTCGTTTTCGTTCATTTTATTATTCTATTCCCTCGCTGTAATATTCGGAATTGATGAAACAGACCTCGTATTCGGATTTAGTATTATCGTTATGAATATAAATTGTAGGATTCTCTCCGCTTAATTCATCCAGAAAGTCTCCACAAATTTCCTTTGGATGATCGACAACATTCCCGTTTTCATCAACAAGAATATCATCTAAATAATAATCCAGAGATAACGTTGCGAATTCATCGTCTTCTCCGTAATCCTCAGGCTGAATCTCATAAATATCTTTACTTACTTGCGAATCGGATTCCGTTTCATCATCGCTACAGCCATACTTTTTATTAAAAAAGATCATTTCGTCAGGAAGATTACTTTGATTTTTTTTAATAACTTTTTCTTCATTTTTTCCGAATTTATTCTTGTAATATTCTTTTGCTTCTAATGTGGCATCTGCGACACGATCTTCAAACTTTTTATCGTCCACAATTTTTGTGACAATCGCACCAGCAGCGCATCCAAGGATCAATCCAATAAAGAAACACACTTCTGATTTCATACAATAAACTCCTTACATACCCTGATAAGAACGCTTTACTCTAGAATTATTAACTCTAAAATTATCAACAATGTTTCCATCGAAATTAAAGTCGAGGAAAATGACATTCTCGAATCCATTAACGAAATCTCTTTTAAGCTTGTCATGCATATCGAAGATTCCGAAATCTACTTTGTTGTGAAGATTAGGATTCGTCGGGTCATAGAACCATCCAAGATATTGTCCTTCTTGAATAATCGGCATTCCAAGATACTCATAAACCTCATTCAAGAACAAATATCCACGAATGCGGAGACGATCATTCAGATAAGCTTGCTTAGTCATAAGAGTCTGAAGATTTGCTCCAGTATCCTTCGACCAACCATCGCAGCCATTATCATAAAATCTGGAATACGGGCTGGGCTCCGAATCGCTCATTGTCTGTACCGTAGTCTTTCTTGTTTTGGTCTTTCCTTTTCCGTCTACATATTCTTCGTCGACCTCTTCCGTATGAATATCATACTTAAGCTCTTTCTCGACATCTTCCCCAAAACGATCTGCAACCCTCTTTCTAAGAGTTTCATATGCATTAGACATAGTTGCAGCATATGCGGCGAGTGAAGCATTTCTCTTTTGCATAATACCATGGGAACCAATTAGGCAACCGATAGAAGAAGCTTCAACAAGAACCGCAGGGCCATAAAGTTTTGCAAGATCCAACGTCATCCGGGCGTACGCCTTCGTCACTTCTTTTCGGTAATCTTCTTTTGTGAGTTCCTGCTCTTTTTCGTGTACTGCCTCGATTTCTGCCTTATGTTTTTCCATGGTCTTTTCGAGTTTAGTAGTTGCGACGCATGCAAGAACCGTTCCACCAATTACACCAATTATGCCAAGTCCTGTAAGAATTTCTGGACTCCGCTTTTTTACTTCAAATACTGTCTTATAGAATGCCTTCTGCAAAATATAACTAAAATTACTCATTTTTTCCTCTTTCATAAATTGAAATAACTCTTTTTATGTACCACACTGCTTTTTTTAAATCCTGCACTGGGTTATTTTTATGCTTAAATCTAAATAAATACTTAATAGCAGATCCTATACAAAAAGCTTCTCCCCCGTATAATCCAAAAGTCGCAGCATCAATAGCATCAATTGCTTCTATTGTCCCTTCGTTATAATACTTCGGATGGTCAATGTTCGGATCTGTTTTTTGTTCACTTTCCTCTTGCAGCTGCTGATAAAAAAGATTCGTTCCTTCGTCCACCATGAATATCACTCCAAAGGAATAGATTTCGGAAGTCTGAGAGAATATCCGCTAGACGTCCTGATAGCTACTGCATCATGCAGATTTTTCCATCCATACTTATTTGCAACGTATTCGTACGGAGCACCTACAAGATCGCACAAATCAGCAACAGAAGCTTTTCCGTATGCCTCTATTATCGCTTCAAGACTGCTGAGAACTTCTTCTGCATCTGCTCGAGTTTCAAAGTTGAAATCCCCAACCTCATACTGTGATCTAGCAACATTTACCGGATCTGGTTTTCTAGTGGACGAAGTATAAGCATAATTAACATACGGGGTTCCGCCAAATGTTATTTTAGAAGACGGCGAAGGAGAAGAGCCCTTTGTTCCAAATATCATATCGGCACTGGATTTAATTATGTCGACTATAGCTCTTTTGATAGATGGGACAAGTACATCCATGAGAATATAACTACCAACCTTATCGGAATCCTCAGAAATAAACAGTTCTTTAATTTTTGCGAACGCAGATTTCTTTTTAATAGTAACTTTTCCGGTAGTTACTTTTTCGATTTTCTTTTCAGGTATTTCCTGAGTTTTATTATCAATTGCCAAAATATAAGTCCTCCTTATTCGTCAGCTACTTTAATTTTCGCCGGCAAATCTATTTTAGCGGTTTTGCTATAACCAAAAACCATTTTCGCTCGAAATTTAAAATTAGATAACGCCCTTGCCTCGGTTAAGGCGTATGTTTCGACATACCATTTGGGTACGACCATTTTGTTAAATAAGAAAATTGGGCCGTCATATATAAACTTTTTAAATGGCATACGCACCTCCAATTAAAAATATAAAAAGAAAGAGAGCCTGTTTTAGACTCTCCATCTTTGACATTGGTCCTTATGTAAGCTTAGTCGTTATCTTCGAAAGTGATCGGCTTAACGTTCGCTTCGTATTTTTCTGCCGCCTTAGCCTTACGATGCTCTCTGAAAGCCTCAACTCCTGCGTGAACTCTATCCACCAGCCATCCCGCAAGATAGTATCCGCCGACAGCAATTGCTCCTGCTACCAAACCGGAACCGATCGATGCGAGAATAGGATGATCAGTCAAAAGTTTCTGCTCAAAGTTAAGCCCCTTAACTGCATTGTCAACTACTTCCTCGGTTTTTTCTGCGAGTTCGAACGTGTTCTCATTTTCCATTGTTTTGTTCTCCTTTACTTTTTATTCGGATCTCTCCGTCATAATAGCATATGAATTTTACGCGAATCTGCCAAGAGGTCTCGGAAGAATGGCATAATCGAGAGCAATACATGCCTGACCATCTTCAGTCATAATAGGAACCGGCTTAAATTCGATATACCCATGATCAATATCCCATCCGATATCGTCGTTTACGCTTCCAGTCATAGGAAGTCCAAGAATGACAAATACATCGTTCACCGATATTTCCATACTATTTCGCATTTCCCTATTCAATTCATTTTCCGCTCTTCTAACTTTTTCGATATCACTTTTAAAATATCGTCCGCTTATCGTCTCCTTAAATAGCGTTTCGCCTTTTCCAGTGATTATTACTTCCGATGTTCTTGGCGGATTATTTTGAATTTTATCCTTTTGGATACTAGTTTCTATGGCCTCACTTTTGTTTTCGCCGACCAGCTCTTTCGTCTTTTCCTTGTATTCATTGAGAGCCGTTTCTGAGATTGAGTACGCAGCAGCAAGTGCAGCATTTCTTCTAGTATTTGTAGAAGTTGCGCATACGATGCAAATCGAACCTGAAACAGCGCTTATAATGGTTGGAATATAAAACTTCCACGTTGTAGAAAGTACTTCATTAACGGCGAGTTTTTCTTTTTTAAGTTCTTTCTTCTTTTCGTCTACCGCTCTTACAGCTTTTGCAGTTGCTCGAACAGAAAATATTACAGAACCAATCAAACCAGTTAAGCCTAAGCCAGTTAAAATTTCGGGACTGTGCTTGTCAAACTCTACCTTAAGAGTTTCTACGATTTTTGAAATATCTTTCAAAGTTAAAAATTCTCCTCTTCTAAATAATAGCTATCAAAAAGATATGTGTAAATTTCTTTTGCTGTATCGCCTGCAGTTTTGTATAGAATTTTTCTATCATTATCGGCTGCGTATTCGTACTTTTTCATTAATGAAATAAAATCTCTAATTATTTCATCCGGATAACGCTCAAAATCATTAAGAAGTTGCTCAATTATCTCATCAACTGCCCATTTTGAGAATGGCTTCTGTTTCGGACGATTTGATCCATCTTCTGGATAAAGTAACAAGCTTTCTCTAGTCCGAACGTATTCTTGCAGTTCAAAAATAATTCCTCCGTTATATGCATATTGTTGAGTCATGACTTTAAATCCTTTTCTAAATAGAAAAAGGAAGAGTCGCAGATTCGACTCAACCTTTTATAGATCCTTAAATTTCGATTGCATTATTGTCGGCGTTTGCAAAATGCTCATTAACAGCTTTAATAATCTTTTCGGTCTGTTTCTTGTCCGTTTCGTCTTCATCATGAATATCCTTAGCAAAGCTGAATAAAGCCGACGCGATCATCAAAAGACCACCAACGATTGTCCAAACATTTAGTTTCTTAAGCATAGTTTTTTCTCCTTTACTTTATAAAATCGAAATCTTATCTGATTCCATTATAGAAGATGTTTTTTACGCGAGCGGACATGGCTCAAATGGCGTCGAGATTATAGTGCATTCAAGACCATCGTCCATTTCAGTATCATAATGCTCGAAATCAACCCAGGAATATCCATAGAAAGAATCTCCCAATTCTTTTGACCATCCGATATCGTCTCCTCCTTCAACCTTATTAAGTCCAAGAAGTTCAAACCAATCGTTCAGAGTTACTCGTCCTCTGATAACAAACATACGATTTAATTCATACTCAGAACTAAGAACTTTTTCCGGAGTCGATTCAAAATACGATCCATTTTCAAGGTGACCCAAATCCACGTACCGATCATAGTAAAACAATCTTTCACATTTTGACAAATCGGTTTCAGATTTTGAAATATCATCCTTAGCGTTTTCCAAATCTACTACATTTTTGCCAAGGAGTTCCTCAGCTTTTCTTTTGTATTTTCTGAATGTTTCCTCGACGATTGCACCAGCGGCTACCAATGATCCTTGTCTTTTCTTATCTAAAACATTTGCGCATATAATGCAGCTGGCAGTTGCTATTCCGACAGCAGTTGGCGCAGCATATATTGGAGCGACAATTTTGATCTTCTCTTTAATATCAGCCTCTGGATTCTCTTTAAGCTTTTCATTTGCTTTTATGGCGGCCCTTCCAGACAAATATGCAGTTCCAGCAACCCCAAAGCAAGCAACAAATGCCAAAATTGTGCTGCCATGCTGTTTAAAGAAATTGGCAATCGGATATGTTATTGGGTCAAGATTCATATTATTCCTCCTCTTCGCCAAATATAATCCATTCATCTGGATTAAAAATGTGAATTGATTCTGATCCATCGTATTCTTCGATTATAAATCGAGTATTCTTTGGAACAAATTCCAGTCTTAACCCATCACGAGTTCCTCCGAGATAATACGACTCTCTGCTATAATAGTCGATGTTTTCGGTAAGAAATTTGTCAAGTTGCAGCTCATTTCCGAATATGCATGGATCTTTTAAAAATTTTTCGATTATTCTTTTGTCGAAAGCGAGTCTCCTATCGTTCCAAGTAGACCATCCCGCTCCAAAGCAAGGAGATATAAGAACTCCTATTAATCCGTTTTCAGTCTCGTACAAATCAACTCCACAGCATTTCATTGTTATGTCTCCTTTCAAAAATATAAAAAGAAAAAAGAGCCCGTGTTAAGAGCTCTTTCCCTTCAAATAGTTAAATTCTTGGATTAGTGCCGTCTTTTAGTAACGATCTGGCAGTTGGAGAAGCGATAGTCGTAATCTGTTCGATATTATACGCTTCCTTAACGTACTTACGCTGAAACCAAAGTTTTAGTCCAACCGGCAACGCGATTCCTAAAAACGTCAAGCCTTGGCAAACGACTTTGATAATTGATTCATTTTTATCTTGCTTTTTCTGGTATTCAAACTTATCACACTCGAGCTGTTGTTTCAATTCCTCAAGTCTCATTCGCCGTTCATCTAACTCTATTTTTTGAGTTTTTTCAACGTTACTTAGTATATTCTTTTGGTTTTCAATGTTCGATGCGTCGAGAAGCGATGCGTCATCCGTCAACGACTTTTCGAGATCTCTAAGAGTTTTGATTGTTTCATCTGTCATATTAAGCAGTCTCCTTTCGTTTTTCTACTCTACTATACAGAATGATTTTTAAGCGACTACTTTTTGTCAGGGAAACCGAGTTTTTTAATTTCTAAGCAAATATAATTATTTGAAAGAACGTATTTCAAACTTTCTATTTCAAGACCCATTACAGGGTATTCTGGATTATCTTTATCATATACAATCTTGAGAATTCCTTGTGCATTGTTGCGCTGATGAACTTTAATTGTTACAAAAGTTAATACACATCCGACAGCAAAAAATATAAAATTAATAATAAATAATTGCCAATCCATCGTTATGCTCCTTTAATCGCAAATGCCCATAATCTTTTAGGCTTTGTTCCGCGTGCTTTATTAATTGAAACCTTCTTAGGTCCGAGTAATGCAAGCTGGTATCTGTTCCATTCGTTGTGGACATACTCGCTCGCTTTTACACGAAGCTTTTTCGCTCTACCTCTCAACATTGCTCTCTTATACTTTCGCATAATTTAGTCCTCCTCTTCATCTTCTAATTCGTCTTTATCAAAAAGTTCAAGATCAAGGTTCGTGGCATCAAGATTATCTTCTTCCTTTATCTTGGTATAAACGTCATCGACAAGATCTGCTAAATATGTGATAGTGGCTATATAAATAACTGTCTGTCTGGAAAGTTCCTGAATGTTTAATCTGATACCTAAAATTTTGTAACCCGGATTAGTGTCGACAAAGAAATTTATCTCTTGTTCAAGGGACACCAAGTCCGTCATCGCAATAAATTTTACGTGTTTAACTTTTCTGACATTAAAATAGGCATTCTTGTAATTTTTCATCATTTTTCTCCTTTATTTAAATAATTAAATTTGTCAAATATCATGTTCCATTCAAGAAGTTCGATTCCTCCGCAATAGAATTTCTCTTCGAGATTAAAATAACATTGACGAAGGTAGCGTTCATTGTGCCAATGCCTAAAGATTTCTTCGTATGGAACAGCCATCATTTCGAAGTATCTTTGCATCGTATTATGGTCCTTAGGGTTATCGTTTAATGACAAATATAAATCTTTTACAAAATTTCGCCAAGATTTCTGGTGTATAATATAACCTCTCTCAGACATTTCGTGTGCGACATATTTCGAATAAGAATAGAAGTGGCAAAGTGGATAATTCATAATTTTGTTCACAAGAATATGATTCGGAAATCCATTAATTCGGATCTCTCTTGCAATAGCGCAGCATTCTCGCCATTGTCCTAAAAGTTGCTGTCTTGGAAGATACGGTAATAGATCTTTGTGCCAAAGCCTCATTTTTTTTTGTTTCTCCTTTCAAAAATATAAAGAATAAGAGCCTTTGAATAAAGCTCCTATTCTTTGTTTTAAAATTTTTCGAAAATTGTTGCTTGCCGCAAAGCATCTCCGCTTTCGATAGTCCACACATTAGATTTCGGCTCGAAACATGCATAGCAACGTTTCCAGATAGGCATTCCGCATTCCTTTCTTTTATCGATCGGAATCTTGCAAAGTACTACCTGAAGTTTCTTTTTTTGCATGTTCCACACGAAATCAAAAGTGTCAAATTCTCGAAATAGTTTCTTGTATTTTTGCAAATTAAGCATAACAAAGTCCTCCTATTTTTTGTTCATTATAGTATATGAATTCTACGCGAAAAAAAAATAAAAGGAGATGAAATATAAACGATCATCTCCTTTTACAAGTTTAATTACCAAATTACTTTGGTTTTCCATTTATCCATTTTTGCTGAAAGAACCAGGCCCATTGGCTGATCGGGATCGTATTCGTGCGTTGGGCTCATGAGTCCTCTAACGGAATATCCGGCGTATTGGAGCCATGACGGAACCGTCATAATTATAGTATTCTTTTTCTTAACAAAATCATGAGTGTTCTCGACAATCATTTTGTTTGGCTTTGTTATAAACGGTTTGTGAGTATGCCCAAAAAAGAAAATATCAACCCCATCCCAATTTGAAGCAAATCTCTCATATCTATTGACGCTGGAGCCAGTCAAAGCTCCTCCGCCTGCACCATGAGTTGCAATAATAGTATACACATTCCGTTTTTTAGGATTCGTGCCAATCCTAAGTTTAATTATCGCCAAATTGTCACGATAAACATCCTCAATGTTTAACTTTGCAGCAACATCGTATAAGGGACTATCATCTGCGTCCTTAAGCGATCTATTCTCATGGTTTCCAGGAAGAATTGCAAGTATTTTATTTGCGTCAGCCAAGTCTTTTAGATTCTCTTTGAGATAGATTTTCTGATCTCTAGGACGCATAACTTCTTCAAAGCAATTCGAAACCGATGATTTTGTTGCGTTATTCATCAGGTCGCCTATAAATATAACATATGCTTGAGGATCATCAAGAATGATCTGCTTAAATTTTTCCCAGCCTTTAAGATTGGCCTCTATTGCGCCAGCGTGTAAATCTCCTACGCAATAAAGATGAACGTCTTTATTGCAAACTATTTCTCTGTCAATGACTTCAAAGTCAGATTTGATCACTCGTATTTAAGCTCCTGAACATAGTTTTCGCCGGCGCTTACTATAAACTGATCAATATCAATGCCAGCTCCAAGAATAACATCAATAAGTCCGCTGGACATTTTTTCCTTTGTATAAGCAACGAGGCTGGAATTAAGTTGCTTAATCTCGTCTTTTGTCAATTTTCCGTCAGCATTTGCTTCCTTTAGCCCATCTACTATTGTCTGCTGAAGTTCGCCAACGGTTACTTTTGTCAACTCAAGACAAGTTTCAAGTGCAACCTGAACATTTTTAAGTTCGATATGGCGCTTAAGTTTTGAACTAAGCCATGCAGCAAAAACGCCGATGGCAGTAATAACGATCGTACAGATGACTTTTACTACGGTTTCAATGAGTACTTCCTTCATTTTTATTCACCTTCTTTCGGATATTGCAGAAACGAGTTATGCTGAACATTATAGTCGTATACTCGATAAATGTTCTTTATCGCACTCTTAGCGATTCCATTCTTTAGATTCACATGTTTTGGATCATTATAGTATTTTTCGTATACGTCAATACTATTCTGGATAACATCGTCAAAACTATCTTTTGTATGACGATATCCGCACATAATTTCATTATTGAATCTAAGAATGCGGGTCCTTGCTTGAGCTGCTCGTTCATAATCAAGCGAGTTCTCCATAGCAATTTGCCTTTCTTCAAGTGCTTTGACCGTGTTTAATATACTATTATTTTTATTTGAAAAGAAAGTGATTAAGGAAACAACCGCCGCAATTAAAGCCGGTATCGACGCTACTAGTACTTCCATATTGTACGTGTCCGCCTTTCCTTAAATATAATTCCCACCCAAGGATAGAATTGTCTTTGGGCCAGCTTTGCCGTCTACTGCTAGGCCATGGTCTTTCTGGTATCTTTTGACAACAGCAACGGTTTTAGATTTGTAATTTTGGTTTGTTAATGTAAGCCCCGAATACCCGGCAAGAAATAGAAGGCGCTTTAGCTCTTTCACATCTTCACCTTTGCATCCGTATTTAAGAATTCTAGAAAATATAAACCCCTCTGACTTAATGTCTTCTTTTTTGTCTTCAAGAGCTTTTGATCCATTAGAAAGAACAATTGCCGTATGGCCAGTTTTTACTAAAATATCACCGCGAAGAAGATAGTCCGGACTATAAGAAAACTCGTCACCAATCATTTCGTCGAATTTCTTGCTTTTCATTAACTTATCAGGTTCAGAAGAAGTAGAAAATGTAGACAATTTTATTCCAGCATATGCACAACATACCTGCACAAGCGATGAACAGTCACATTCGCAATCCACTTCAACTTTTTTAGGATCGAAACCGTATGGTTTAGCTGCGTCGTATAAGCTAGTCCTATCGGGCTTATTTTGATCGTATCCTATATGCTTATTAGCGCATGCCGATTCCATAGCGTATGCTAATTTCTCAGCAACATCTAAATTTTTAGGACGGAATACACGCCACGGTTTGCCGTCTGTTTTATACCACTTGACGATTCGGAGTTCCTTGCCGTTTTGATTCCCCGATTCGCCGCCCTTTGATTTTCCGCGCTCGTCGGACCACGCGTTTCCGAGGTAGACCGTCATGCTTCAACCGGCACAAAGTACCGCAAATTCCGTTCGGACACAACCGCCACGGAGTGAAACTCATTCGTCCGCGTGTCGATAACATTGTGCAGAGTGTAGTATTTCTTCATGACTTATCCCTCACTTTCTGCCGCATCAGATACCCATGCAAGTGTTGCTGTTCCGCTTGATACCGTTGCTTTCAGCACATACGTTCCATCCGTTGTCGGCAAATCTGGCAACTCCCTAACCTGTGCAATCTGCTCGATCTGTTCGGACACGGATTTAACATCTTCTCCCAGTACGGCAGATTCGAAATCCGCATCAGTCCAGACACCGGTATGGCCATTTGGATTGGTGCATTTATACAGTTCATCATGATACCAATAATAGGAACCATATTCGCACGGGTTTTCAGGATCGAAATGGTTTGCGATACCGGATTGCCCCATCCAAACCTGAGAGCCTATGCTGTTGCCGTCCAGGAACGAATCAATAAAAATGTAATTCGGAGTAGAAATACGAATCCAAGAAACATTACTCGGTATCCCCGTCAAATTAACAACGTCAAAATAATCTTCATCGTCAATAGTCCAGGAATATAATTGGCTTACCCAATTTCCATTCACGTCATATCCATGAATGCTTACAACAGCAGAATCAGAAATTTCTTCTACTCCAAAATAAATACGATATTCTTCCTGACTATCGACAAATATCGTGTCTGTGTAATGATATGAATCCGACGCAACGATAGTGCCATTAGAGGAAATAGAATATCCTTCAATCCAGTCTACATCAAACGATTTATCAATTTTACCAACAGCATTAGTCATGTAATTCGTGATAAAATGTCTAAAATCATCAAGACTATCGTTCATTTCATTTCCAAACTGGACCATCTCCCATTTAGAATCATCCCAAACCCCAGAAGGAATATTATACTTTGCACGATACAGCTGCTCGTTTCTTACACAAAACGTGTCTTTTTCATATGGAATATCTTCTCTAAACTCATCTGCAAAGTTTTTTGCCAAAATACCAAGATGACCTCTAAAAGAGTTTATAATTCTTACGCTATTTTGAGCAAATGCTGCGGTAGTTATATCGCTATTGTCGGGGGATCTAAATTGAACAGCGAGTTGGCCAGAATAATCAATAACGATTTTTCGTGCCTCATTGGATGTACCGATCCATCCTGTATTAAAAGACGCGGAATTGTTACCGGCTTCATAAATAAGAAAACCGATATTAAGAGTTTTATTAATAAATTCTACAGCATCACCAGGAGAGACGGTGTATGTTACTGCCGTACAAATATCTCTACTATCGGCAACGATAGCCCTCGCTCTATAATGTCCGCTTACAAGATCGGACTCCTCTAGCACCGTGTCTTGATTATTAAAAACAGATGGGATGTTATCCAATTGGTTAAAATCATATTTAACCGGAACCCCATCTACAAGAAATCCTTTAACGCTCATAAGAACAATCTCCTTTATTCGTTGTTTTTAGCAAATGAACTTGCCAATTCTCCTGCAATACCGTTATTCACAACTCCGATATCTACAGATTCATTTCTCTCGAGCAAGCTATCGTAAACTACTCTACTGCATCTTGCTATCGTTTTGATGTTATAGTCCGAAAATATAACGCCAACTGTATCTCCAAGGCATACTTGTATTATGCTACTGTCATCGGCGTAGGTAAGCTTCATAGAATAATTCGGCAAACCGATCGCACGGCTGGCAATATAATTCCTGACATAATCGTCAATTTGACTTGAAGTTGGGGGAATGTCATTATTGTTTTCGTCTTTAAGCTTTATAAGAGAACTCGTGTCCAGAACATATATCTTGTCGTAAGGCAAAACGTTCTCGACATCAATTATGTTCCCATATATTAAAACCTCATCCGTATTATCCGTAGCAGGTTTTCTCCAAAATCCGAAAATTGAAGAATATAAATCTTCGCAATCTATCGTCTGCTCGAAGTCGGTTATGTTTTTTCCATATCTAAAGCACACACCCTTTTTTGATCCCCTGCTTGACATCAGCGTTATGGTATACGAGTCGTAATGATACTCTCCCCCGTATATATAAGAAAGTGTGTTGTCCGTTCCTCCGAGAAGGGATCTTAAAGAAGCAGGATTTGATACCGTCATTTCGCCATCTAAATCGAAATCAGCAGCCAATACAAATTCCGAAGCTTTTATGACTTTTTGATTAGAATTCATTTTGTCAATGGCTTCAGACAATTTGTTTGCTTTAAACGGTAAAACAGGAATTCCGGAGACATCGTATGAAATATGAGCAGCCTTAGCATATATGTAGCCATCATAGTTTTTTTCAACAGAATAAATTCTAAATGGCTGGCTGTAATCCTCATGATTTGGCTTGGCTTTTATAATGCAATTGATGTCTATGTCGTTTGCATGCAATCCGCTTTTTGGATACTGCAATTCTAATTCGTAGCCACCATTAAGGGTCTCTGTGCAACGACAACGTACTGAATCAATTAATCGGCCTAAGCCATTTCCATAGAATACTGTTTGACCTCTAGGATATAATATTGGTATCATAATCTCCACCATCTGGGTACGATTCTAATTCCGTAAATGTTTCCTTCAAAAGTTATAATATTCTCTCCAGGATATAATACCACAGGATCTTCTGCAACCATATACGGATTCATGTTATAACCGCCTTCTCCAAGCGAATCATATGTCTCTGAATCAAATGTTATTCCATTATAATTGTGATAGCAAACTATCTCAGATCCATTTACGGTAATCGTTCCGTCCCCATAGAATTTGATAATCGGATGCGCCGGATAGTATGTGGGATTTGTAATTATTTGCCCCGAATTTGCGACTTTAATTTCCTTGTCTCCGGAAATTAAAAACTTTTGGGGTTTACAATTAAACGAAATCTCAGATCTACCTGCTTTAGCAAATATGTTTTCAAGTTCATTTGCTTCTTCATAAATTGCAAGCATATAAATGTCAGGTTCGTAGCTGTCCTCGAGCCTTAAGTATTGATCCGAATAATGTCGATGCAACCATTCAGATACTTTGCGCGCGGCAGAATAAAAATCAACTCCATCATATGCAGAAATCTTATACGTCTTTTTGACGTTCTCGTACCTATTAAGGTCAATTAACACGTCTCCATTTTTGCCGTTCACCTTTTGATGCGTTACGGAATGCTCAGGCCACGCATAGGAAGGGGGCTCCTCAACATAAATTCCATACTCGTCACTATAACCATTTCCGTAAAATATTTTACCGAATTGATAAAATGCATTCCATTTTGATCTTAAAATTACATCTCTCGTAAGTCTCCAAATCGGATCCGATGTATAAGTATATGCATCGAATTTTTCATCGGATTTAACAAGCACCGAACCGTCATCAGCAATCCATCCGTCAAAAGAATTATACATTTTATCTTTCGGGTAAGGCCTTCTTTCTGTATAGAAAGGAGAGCCATACTTCGCTATTGAATATGGGACGTTTTCTTCATCAATTCTGAAAACTAATTCTCCAGGATGAACTCCATATAAATAGTTCTCATACGGTTGACCTTCTGCTATTAAATGCACGTTGTCAGAATACAGATTGTCGTTGGCATCTAATTGCCAGTCAGATGAAAGATCTCCGACCACGGTGTCAATTACAGGATGATTCGCACTCGATCCTGTTTCATATATTACATAATAATCGTTTCCTTCCCATATTGCATAAAGTGTTGAATCTTCAGGACGGGTATATGCGTATTCTTGCCCAGGAATCCAAGTTGCTCCTGTACCGTTCTTTTCGTCGTTCCACTCTCGAATATGGTATCCGTATTTTTCATATGCAGTAAGCGGCAAAACAAGTTCTGAACCATAATCTAGCTGGATTGTTATATCCGAACCAGACGCACCGTTCGGTTTAAGCGTAACAGTGTATGTATTAACGGTCCAAACCGGATATAAAATAACAAGATCGTCAGTAGTAAATGTAACACTTTGACCAAGATTATACACTTTAGGCCCGTTTTTAGAAGTTGCCCATCCGGTTTGAGTATATCCGTCTCTCGTAAACGTTTTTCCTTTGAGATTTACTGCTGTATTGAGAGGATTTTTAGAATATTTTTTCTGCGTCTCATTGGAGTTGTCATCTGGGCGATACTCTATAGTGTTAGTATCCGTCCACACAGCATATAGGGTGTACGTTTTGGTTCCGCTTTGACTTGCTGTCCAAGAACCGGTAATTACGTCTCCTGGATTATAGGCGACCTCGCCAGAAGCAGAAGTCGCCCATCCAAGAAAATGCGAACCGGTTTTTGTCATGCCGTTAATATTATCTTTAACAGTCTCTTTCATAGTAACCGCCTGCAGTTTACCAGAATATATACGAGACTGCTGAGGGGGAGGATTGCCTGTCCCACCATTTTTATTATAAGTTATAACTAACTTGCATGTTTTTGTGGTATAGTTATTTTTTGCGCCAGAATCCGATGCCGCGGTTTTTCCCGTGTTATCTTCATATCCATCAGACTTCCATTCTGTTCCGCCACCATAACCACCTCCGTCGTTAAGTATAACTCTATCTGGAGTCGGTCTTATAGGCATGTTGTGTTCCTCCCTCCTCATTTTTTATTATTTGTAGTCCCAAACGGCTTTTTGCCGTCTAGTCTGGTTTCCAAGTATTCTGGAAACTTTTTCTGCGACCGCATTCGGATCGCTATTTGTAATGTAGAATGTGTTGTTTGTAGGACCTACTTCTGCCGAAACAGGCTGTGCAATTTGCTTTGAAGAATTATTAGCCGTGATCCCATATGCAGCGGAAGCAGCGAGTCTAGATGTCCCTATTATTTCATAATTTCTTGCAGAAGACATCATCCCGTCTATAGATCTTACTCCATTTTGAATTTCGCTTAAGTCCATAATAGGCCTTATAGTTAGCTGGTCTGTCATACCATTGTCAATAAGATCCGATACATAACCTAATGCGGACACAAAGCCATCTCGAACAGAATCTCCGAAATCCTTTGTATTCTCGTCTACTCTCCATAGATTTTTACTAATCCCATCGCACCAAAGTTTTATCATATCTGGCGCATAAGTATGGAAGTCAGACAAAGGACCTAGATCAGGTTCTGAAAAGTGTATGTACTTTGCTACTGCGCTCGCTAAATCAGAAGATGCAGCATCAACGCTCGGAATCTCGCTTCTTATACCGTCAGCAAGATTAATTGCTATCTCGGATCCCCATGATCTGGAATTAAGATTCTTTATCGGTTCCTCAATTTTGTCAGCGGTTTCCTTAGAAGCAGCGGATACATCTGGACCACCATCTTTCAAAGCAGTAGACAAGTCATCAATTTTTGTAGAACCGATCCCAGCAAAATCCATGTCTTCAAAAGCGCCGGATAGGCTACCAGTTAGTGAAGACAAATCTATGCTATCGGTATTAAATATCGAGCTAATATCGATAGACTGAGAAGAGCCTTCTCCTGCTCCGAAACTATTTGCAAATAAAGACGAAATATCAAACGGCTCTATATTCGGCTTAGCGTCGATGCTTTCGTTTTGAATTGCTTCGCTGTATCCATCGGCGTATGCGGATGCAGCATCTTCTCCAGCGGACGAGGCAGCATCTTCAGCAACTCCGAAAGCCTGTCTTAAACCAGGTACCCAAGAAACGATCTTATCTGCGATAGTTTTACCGACATCGCCCCACGGTTCTACAATCGTTGCTATGCCGACAATTACAGCTTCTACAAGCGATTCAATAAGACCCATCATGGCCTTTGTCAATATTGGAGCCGAGAACCTTATAGCTTCTGCTATAGCATTTATAGCAGAAATAAAACCGGTAACAATTGTCGGTGCTCCAGCAACAAGGGCATCCAGCAATCCAACTATAAATGACACTATTAATGCTATAGCTGCACCGACAATCTGTCCAGAGGACATTCCGATTCCTGCTGCTAAAGCGCCTATAGAAATAGCAGCAGCTTTAGCAAGTTTTGGACCGGATGCGATTATTGTGTCTAGCAAAGCATTAATAAACACTCCAAGATTAACAGCAGCCTGTAAACCGTATTTTGCTATGGCTTCGGCTAATATAGATATCCCTACAGCTGCTGATTCTATTCCGAAACCAGCCATAAGACAAGCCAAACCTATAGACACAATTGCCGCGGATAAAGCCAAAAGACCGACAGTTACCATTCCAGTTCCAGATACTGCACCGGCAATAAGAAGCAAGCCAAGAGCTCCTGCGAAGAATATCAACGGTTTCCACCAATCATCGCCCATATCCGTTATCTGTTTCATGACAGGAATAAGCAAATTGAGCGATGCTGATATGGCAACAAATGCGACTGAAAATGCCAAAATTGAAGCGATCTGCTTTCCATTTCCATCACCAGACAGTTTATTGAACAATGCGAATATGGTAAGTAACGCTCCGATAGCGACTATTCCTCTTGTCAACTGATTGCCATTTAATTTCGCCAAAGCCATTACACCTATCGATATAATGTCTATCGCAACACCGAATGCCGTAAATGCCACAATAGCACCAAATATGCCCTTAGTTTCTTTACTTAATTTACCAAACAGAATAAATATCCCAGCAAGAGTTCCTATAGCAAATACTGCATTAGTTAATCCAGAAGTATTTAATGCAGATAATACACCAACTCCAACTGATAAAATGTCTATCGCAACACCGAATGCCGTAAATGCCACAATAGCACCTAATATGCCCTTAGTTTCTTTACTTAATTTACCAAACAGAATAAATATCCCAACAAGAGTCCCTATAGCAAATACTGCATTAGTTAATCCAGAAGTATTTAATGCAGATAATACACCAACTCCAACTGATAAAATATCTACTGCTACAGCGAATAATCCAAATACTAAAGTAGCACCTAATATGCCCTTAGTTTCTTTACTTAATTTACCAAACAGAATAAATATCCCAGCAAGAGTTCCTATAGCAAATACTGCATTAGTTAATCCGGAAGTATTTAATGCAGATAATACACCAACTCCAACTGATAAAATATCTACTGCAACAGCGAATAAACTAAAAGCTAAAGTAGCACCAAATACACCCTTAGTTTCTTTACTTAATTCTCCAAACAGAATAAATATTCCAACAATAGTTCCTATAGCTGCTAAACTTTTTAGCAACTGTGATGGGTTAAGAGTGGACAGCAATGCAACGCCAACTGCTAAAACGTTAACCGCTACTCCAAATAACGCAAACGCACCTACTGCTCCGGCAAGGTTCTGAGAACTTTTAACAAGTTTTGAGAAAGCCGAAAATATAAGTGTCATTATTAGTATTGCAGTAAGACCTCGGTATAGAATTGTGCTTTCTATATTGCCTAATATCGCTGTCACTCTGGTTAACAAACCTACAGCGGCAGCAAATATAAGCAAAGAACTAGAAGCTTTAAGGCCATCCGATCCTTTCATGCTTTTAGTCAGTTCTTTAAAAGCATAAAATATAAGAACCATAAGACCGATAGCCACAATACCTTTGGTTAAAGATTTGAGATCTATGCTGCTTAATATAGCTATTGCACCGGATAGTATTAAAAGGCCCACGCCAAAAGATTTGAACGCTTCTGCTATTTGCTTAAACGCAAAGCTTTCAAGAACATCATAAACTCCGTCGAATAAACTAGCGAACCCTTCAATTCCAGATAAAAATTGGTATATAGTGTAGATAACACCAAATAATACGGCTAATATTCCAACTTTAGCAGCTATTTTTAATATGCCTCTTACACCATCTTGCCCGAAAATTTCGCCAAGAAAATTAAGGATCCATTGGAATGCCTTTGATACGCCATCGAAAACCTTCTTCAAAAAATCACTATGAGCAAAGTTGTCAATAGCGTATTTGAACAGCTCCGCAATGCTTTTGAATGCTTCAAATATCGAACCAGTATCTATTCGTTCATTAAAGAATCCGAAAATTTTACTAATCGTTTCTGCAATAAATGTAAATACTTTTCTTATGCCCTCAAATATTTTCTTGCCTTTTATTAAAAATTCCTGAAACGGCGTCAATTTGTCAGGCAAATTACCGGTTTTTACATCTTGTATCTGTTTTGCGACTTCTTTAAAATCGAAATTATTAAGAAAATCTAATATGGTTCCTTTAACTTTTATTTTAAGTTGGTCGAGAGGAAGTCCGGTAAGTTTCTTAGAAAGCTCATTTAAGCCATTCAATAATCCATCTAGCCATGATTTTATAGTACTTGATATGTTATCAAATGTTTTGCTTTCATCAAAAAACTCCTCGAGTCTTTGTATCCATGACGATAATGCATCAGCAAGATCAAGAACATCTCCAGGAGCTTCATTAAATAATTCACCGAATAGATTTTTAAAGGGTTTAATAACTGACGAAATAAATTTGCCAGCCATTTTGAATATTGAGAATAATCCTTTAAAAGTATTTTTAAGTTTGTCGGCTGTTTCTGCTGAAGGAATTAAATTCTCAGTTAATTCACTGAATCTTTTTGTTAAATTCCATAACTTTTTGGACAGTAACGGTACTATCTCTTCTAATTCAGAAGTTCCGAACAATGCTTCTTGGAGGCCCCTTGTAAAGGTTCCAAAGAAAGACATACTTTCAAGATTCCCATCTTCATCATAAACGTCATGTATAACCGCATCAAAAATATTCTGAAAACCCTTAAGAAGCGTCTCTCGACCGCTTATAACATACTCACTCGAGTCATAAATATTTTTTACATAACGCTTGTATCTCCCGGAAGAATCCTCTACCAACTTAACTAACTGCTTTGTTCCGTCAGCAAGTTCCTCTATACGATAATGTGCCTCATCACTTGCAACCGCTAACTCTGCCGTATCAAGTGTTATATAATTAAGACCATTGTCTAATTTATCTAGTCTTCCAGAATCAAACCATTGCTCTATGATGTTGCTCGGACTTTTTTCAAGGAAACCTTTATTCCAAGCTTCCATTATTTCATTCAGAGTGTCAAGCGGGGATGCAAATATCTCCCACATTTGCTCTGACAAATCGGTCCACAACTCTTTTGCTTCGAGATAATTGCCGAAAATATTTTCGAATATGCGCATCCACTTAGTGGATACAGCATCCGCAGTAGCGCTAACTACTTCGCCAAATGTCTTTGCTTCCTGCGCCGCAGCAAAAGCTTTAAAACCTAAAGAATCGGCAAATGTCTTGTCAGTTTCTTTAATTTTTCTGATTGCTTCGGTTGACGTAACGTCGTGAGCTTCCGCATATTCCTGTATTCTATTTGCTGCTTCGCCGTAAGTCTCAAAAACCTCCATCATGACGTCTTTGTCAAACCAACCTTTAGTGTCTTTTCCACTTAACGTCTCACGGAAGTTTTCAACAGTCACTTGCCCTTCTTTGATTTTCCCTTTTTTCTGGGCAATTGTTATAGCTAACTCTTTAAACTGCGAGGTGGCCATATTTGCGTTCTCGATAGACATCCAGTCTTTTACCATCATCGATCCCGCGCCCATTGCCTGGGAAATATTATACATCGCTCTGGCGGCAACTTGCGTATTCTGTCCAGAAACAGCTGCCCAGCTAGCAATACCCTGCATAGCGGTAACTGATTCCTCAAGTCCCTGTCCATTTGCGATAAATTTTCCGACATTGCTTGTCATGTCTGTGAAACTGTAACTCGTTTCATCAGAGAACCAAAGCAATTTATCCAAATACGAACTTACATAATCGAGCTTCTCAGTTTCATTAGCAAACTTACTAACGTCATCTTTTAAGTTCGCCATGATCGTCTGAACGGATGTGGTCTTCTCTTCGTATTTGTTCCAACCAGCGGAAAGCTGGTCAACGGTAAGAGATTTTACGAGTCTTTCTCCTGCTTCTGCCGCAGAAGCTCCGATTTTAAGCAAAGCTCCAGTCGCAATCGTCTCCAAAGCGCTGAATCTTTTTCCAACCCCGTCAATATTGTTCTTAAAATCTCTAAAGTCTAACTTTTCGGAAGCTCTCTCGACCTCTTTAAGACCGGTGGAGGCTCCGTCTAATTTCAGAGCATTTTTTAACTTATCAAGCGTCGACATGCTCTGTTTAGCGTTCTTTTCGAAATTGGAATTGTCGAATCGCATTTCGACAGTTCTTGCATCGACCAATCCGCTATTCATAAGTTAGTCACCTCCATCCAAAGATCGCGAGCCATTTTTTCAAACACCGGCTGAATTGCGGGATCTATATAATTAAGTCCCTCAACCCAACCTCCTTTTCCGGTTCCATGGCCAACATCGAGCATCAATGCGACATTAAACCACCCATCGACAACATTACTATTATAGAATACTATCGAATAACGAGAACCGTCATTTTCTATTTCATAACTCCAAGACGCCGCAGTAGTACCGGAATCTACAGGTGTTGCTTCTTTTAAAAGACGAACGCCTTCCTCCCCGTATTTTTGGAGATGTTTCAATGTAACGGGGTCTTTAACTTTAGATAAATATCTGCGTAATCTTGAAAAATCTCCGTGGCTCTTGAATACTATTTTCACGTTTTTAACCTCTACTATGCGATTTGCTTCTTCTAGCTGCATTTAAAGCGGCATTTTGCTGCATAGTACTCCTTTTGCTCATCTTTTTATCTGGCTGGTTTTTGATGTTGCAGATTTGGACAAGCTTTATTAATCTATTAATATGCCATTTCTGGCACTCAAAAGGGATTTGTAACGAAACCATCCAATAATAGATCAGTTCACTCGTTACTATTTCTCTGCTAAACTTTTTACCGTTACGATCAGTTATTGTAGTTGCTGACATAGGATCTTCTATATACTCCATAATGTCATCCATGTTCTTTTTAGTAAGCTGATCATAAATATCATCTTTGACATTTGAATTAACGGTCATGCATTTAACATAATCTTTAATTTGCTCGGCAGTTTTTTCGCCTTTTCCAAGAAAAGGTACATGCCATTTTGATTCCCATTTTGATATGGAGATAAGGGAATGCTCCAGAATAAGTGTGGTTTCCGGAAAATACACAAATTCTTCTTTAGCCTCATCCCATCCATCCTGTTTAGGTATTGTAATCTGAAGCATTCCTATCATTCCTCTCTAATGCAGAATTTACTTATCTGCAGAATAACCTTCAAGACCCTTAGGAGTAATACCTTCTACAAAAGCAGAAGCGGCCTTATCATCTGTCGCCAACTCCATAAAAATCTCGGAATATGCTTCAGTCTGGGAAAAGGCTTCTGCAATTTCCGGAGTCTTAATAAATCTACGACCGTCGGGACTCTTTTCGCCATAAGCTTTAAGAACGAGTTCCTTAAAGATCTTAATAAGCTGCGGAGTATCTTTTGCGTCGATAACGCCTTTGATCATCGCAGACAAACCGCCAGTCGTGCTGAGTTCCATTTCAAGAACTTCGGCTTTAGTGAGATTAAAGAAGAAGGTTTCTTCTCTTTCTACATCATTGTAATCGGTATACTTAACAGTTTTCTTGAACATTATTTTTGTTCTCCTTTCTTTTTTCGCTAATTATTAAAAAGTGGGGGCGCCAGCCTAACTGATTACGCCCTTTCTCATCATTTAGAATACATCTGAATAGGTTATTTTCCTGTGAGCGTCGAAATAACTTCCGCCGGAAGAGGCAAACGAGCGGCTGCAGTAGTGGAGCCATAAAGAATCGCTTCCAAAGTCTTAAGCTTAGTGTCATCGGTCTTCGTAGAATCAATGGTCAGGCACGAAACCGGCTTATGATCCGCCAGAGGAACCGTAACCGAGCTGAATTCCCAAGAGAAAGTAATAGCTTCCGGACTATCATTGACAGTAGCATAAGAACGTTCCGAAGGAGAAGCGGTGCAACCATAAACAATGTGAAGCTTATATCCATGCTTATCCAGGTCGATATCATTACCGAGAATAGTGCGATAGCAAAGACCAAAGACCTTTCTTTCCTGCTGACCAGCAATTATGCCGGGGGCAATATTCGCAGAACCATCGCACTCTGCCCATTCATCGGGGTATGTATACGCTTCGATCGTGCCGCCAAATTCTTCAGCAGAACGGATTTCAAGATACTTAATGTTGTCCGCGTAAAGCTTGGTTGCTTCTGCGCCGGACGGCGTTTCGGTGACAGTCGTAAGACCATTCCATGCTACGCCAGTGCCATAACCAGACTCGCCCATCGGATAAAGAACACCGTGGTCTACACCAGTTTCATACAATTTGCTACCGGGTTCATCCCAAGTAAGAGCAGCATATTCAGGCATATTTTTAATCCTCCATATTTTTTATCTGTAATAAATTTTAAATACGTCGTGATTCAGATTATCAGCAACGTAATGACGAATGTAAGAGCATTTTGGAAGCTCTGACATTGCATCGATTATTGTTTTTGTTCCTTCAGCATTAATTCTAGAACTAATCGGATCCTTATCGATAATTATTACTTGATATGACCAATTATTAGAATAAATTCTATTATCAGCTCTAGTAGATTGGTTACTGTCTCTTTTATACACCGCACAAGGATAATTTAAAGTGACATTAGCACCTGGCTGATAATATACATGCTGTTTTCCATCTTTTTCCATAAATATTCTGAAAATATTTTCTAGAATATCTTGGAGTTCAGATCGATCTCTAATAATATTCGGTAGTTGATCAGCCATTATAGAGACCTCCTAGAGTCAAAATTAATCTTGGAAATTCCACATCAACATCTTTTACTTTCCATTTCTGTCCCATAAAAGTTGCATATCGGATTTTCCAGAAATTTTGTATAGCATACGGATCAGCGACTATGCTGATCTTATTGCCTACGTTGATGCTGTCATTAATCTCGCCAGAATTTTCAAGCTTTCGATTATTTCGAACAACGTCGCCGTAATATTCTCTAGACATTATCTCTTCGACAAAAATGCCTGGCTCTTTCTCGACCGTTTCTTCATAGCCAACTGATCCGTAATATTTAGCCATTTTGATTTTGTTTTGTTATGTTATCAGGTACTGGGTGTATTAACAACGATCTCAAGAGCAATAGCGGAATACGGACGAACAAGAGCTCCGGAGCAACGAGTTTCGATAAGGTACTTCATCTGGTTGTAGTCAATATCGAAATCATCGAACAGCGACACTGCACCACCCTTATCTGCGCCGAAGTTATAATCTCTCGGATTAACAATGATGGCTGCCAAAGTACGCGACCCCGAGGCAGTATCATAACGCTGATTCTCCATTACTTCGACAGTGACGATGTCCGAGACACGAAGCGCAGTTGCCAGTTCTGCCTTGTCCTTGTAAAGACGACGACCCGTGGTATCTTCCATCAGAAGCATATCGGTAAGATAATCTTCGGTGGTGAACATAATTGGGTTGCCGGAACCCTTATAATTCTTGCGGGCCTTAATTGCGGAGCGAATGATGTTCTTAGCCAGTTTATCAGGATCGTCATTAAATTCAACCGCCGCCTTAATCGTGAAGAAGTTGCTATCACTCCAAATAGGACGAATATGCGTTTCATCGATCTTGCCATCGGTACCGGAAACGCGACCGTCACCAATCAGAGCAGCACGAGCAATTTCCTCATTGAGCATTACACGCATTTCAGCCTTGATCCATGCAACAACGTCAAAGTCAACGATATCTACAACGTCATCGCGATCGAGCTTCTGCTTCTTATAGACAGTCTGGGGATCAGTCGTACGCTTAAGCAGCGAAAAAACTTCTTCCTTCTTAAGATTTCCCTTAAAATAACCGCGAGCGCGAGCTTCATCTTCGGTAATATCAGCGAACATCGTCTTAACCCGAGCAAACGGGGTATGGCTGGTGTTGTTCATGAACTTGGAAACCCAGTCCATATTACGGGAAACCCACTGCGGAGTGTTGAAATAATTCTTAGCATCCGGGAACAGCGCATCAATGCCATAGCTTTCATCATCACGGTACTTTGGCATGATACCGTAGGGATTATCGGTGCCGTAATTAGCATGCTCGATCTTATCGATACCGAAATCTTCGACAGCTGCCTTCAAGCTGCCCATGCGCTTTGCGTTCTTAAGAATGCCTTCCATATCGGAATGGGACAGAACATTCTCTTCACGAGTGTCATTATCAAAAACATTATGCTTCATCTGAGCATCCTCCTCATCATCTTCTACTTTACTTTCTTCAAGAGCTGCACCAACAAGAGCGTAAAGAACTTTCTTCTGCTCTTCGTTCATAGAATCGATAACATCCTGAACGGTCTTTTCGTCTTTTTCTTCAGAATGTTCAATTTCTTCGGTTTCATTTTCGTTATTAACCTTGTTTTTAGCCATAAAAATCTCCTCTTCTTGTTCTTCATCAGAATGGAGCATATCCTCATCGAGCTCGCAGATTACATACATCGCACCATCGGATTCTTCGTCACTGTGCACAATTACGTCCTCGATTGTCGCTCCGGGGTTAGCACCTGCAAGAACTAAACTAACTTCCCGGATGTTTCCATGGATTACATCCGAACCATTTTGCTTCAACTGATTAGCATAGATCGACAACGCACAAATGTCCCCATGCTGAACAAGGGATTTAGCATTAACGCCCTGCTCTGTCTCATTGAAAGTGCAATAGGCGAAAACGCCCTTGTCGCGATTTTCAAGAAGAGCATGGCCAAGAACATTAAACGGGTCGTCATGCTTGTGATTCCACACCAGCGGGACAATCATTCCGTCATTTCGTTTAAAAGCATCATGTCTAATAACACGACCATCAGAGCACTTAATGTCGTTTTTGGTTGCCCAGCCACAGAAATCATAACTTTTCTTAGCCATTTTGATCTGCGCCTTTCTTCTTAATTAATTTTGAAATTCTAGAATCTAAATCTTCTTCTGGAACGGATGTATCTTCTCCAGCTGGTTTGCTCAGATTCTTATTTCTTAATTTGTCTGCCTCAGGATCTCGAGACGGTTTCATTCCGACAATTTGCCTAATCTCGTTAGAGGTCATTATCTCATTACGAGTAAATTTATCGGCGATCTCTGCGACATTTTCAACCGGGATGAGCTTAAACGGATCTCTAAAATACTTAACAGCTTCTTTATTATTTCGGCTCTCATCCGATAGAAATTTTCTATTGAATTCATCAACCGGAGCTGCAACAATATGTTCCACTATTCTTGAAAAATAATTTTGCATAACAGATGGAGAAGCACTTCCATTAAGTATTTCTTCAGTAAGACCTAACTGACTGAACATTAAATTCGTCAAATATTCAATTTGTTTTAACAAATTGTTCTCTACTGGTCTATTAAGCTGAGTAATTTTTTCAGTTCCGTCTATATACGCGATCCCATATTGAGAATCTTTAAGCTGAGCAGCAATTCCGTCTCGTCTGTTCTCAGCTTCTTTTTGCCTCTTTTCACTTTTAACAACATACGGCAATTGAATAATTAAATCCAATTTGCCAGAACCACTCTGCTCATCAATTACGTCAAGCAAATTCAATTTTCTTACCAGACGCTGAAGCGTTGAATTTTCATCGTTCATGGTAGCATAGAATGGATTTTCAACTATTGCTACGTTCCGTTTCGGGAGCTGTATTTCTTTTTTCTGCCCGTCTCTTTGGTCGTATAGCCGTACTTTCACATGCTCTGGATACCATTCGATTATCTGCCCAACGCGCATTCCTAATATGTCGTACTCATCATAAAAATTAGGATCCTTATCTGTTTCGAATGGAACAATGCATATCGTTCCTTTATCGAGTAGTGACAAGAATATGTCATTTCGGAATGCTCTGCCCGTCTGATCTAAATTTGCTTCAACACTAAGGCATTTATTAAGACCAGAATCGACATCTTCTAAATATCGGCCATTCTCGTCCAGTTTTACATGCTTAATGTCAATTGATGCGCAGTCTAAAGCTATTCTATTAATAACTGCGTTGATTATGGTTCTTTCATGTCTATAACCGAGTCTGAATCTATCGGGCCTATAAAAATATGAAGACCCATAATCCTTATACTCGTAGGAGGCATCTTCCTGCTCTTTATTTAGGAATGCATTCCAAGCTTTTTTAAGCCTAGACCCAATTGGAATTGCCATATAATAGCCTCCTTTCGTAGCCCATTTTGATTTCTCCAATTACTAGTTTTTATTTGCTGTCCAATCTAAGTATTTCGCTATAAGACAATTTAGTATTCGGATGCTCTTTTCTATATTCCCTAACAATTTTGTCGTTGGACGCATTTGTTCTCACATAATTACTTGCTTTTATTCCGGATATGGCTGCAGCAACTGCGGCCGCCCTTGGAGCGAGATCTTTAACTGTTATATCCGCATATCCTAAAGCATAATCGTGTGCCATTTTGGATTGCGAAAGTTCGCTTATCGAATTAATCGCGGTTTTAGCTGCGCCATTAAACACTATTATAGGATTTCTAGATCGGTATCCACTAAACTTTTTGTCATTTATGTCGACTATTGCATCATATCCGGCATCCCTAAGTTTAGAATAAAATTTTGAACTAACTGCCTGACCGGCTTGATCATGGACGACAAGATACTGATTAACAGCCTCAAATACTTTTTTATCAACTCTTCCCGACTTAACAGCAGCGGCGGCTTCTTTATCGAATCTGAAAAGATGGTCCACTAAATCTTTTTTAAAACCTGGATCGGAATCTACCAAATTAGAAAGTACTTTTGCTCCGCTTTTTTCTGATGCTACTTTTAAAGAACTTTTTACCCCAATATTGGCATTAAATACTTTATTGCCAACCATACCTCCAAATTGCTGTCCACCTAATATGCCTCGATATTTCACTTTATCCATGTTTTTATACGAAGCATAAAAAGCATCCTCTACGCCTTTATTACTATTTTTAGTTACTGACTGCAGAATTGTCCCAGATTTTATTATTTTGTCAACGGAGGTGTCGTAATGCTTATAAGCAACGTAGGCCGCTAATGAAGCAACTGCAATTGCCGAAGCAGCTATAATTATTTTTTCTGTTTTGGCACGCTTATATGCTGCAATTTCGGCCTCTTCTTTTGTCATGCCCTTGTTTCTGTATTCTTCTTCTAGTTTTAAACGATGTTTAGATTTAGAACCTTTTTCTAAGTTCATCTTCTCTTTCGTTTTTTCGGTAGCTAGATCTTCTTTTTTATAGTTTATGTTCTTTGCGGCTCTTATAAGATTTTTCTCATTTTCTGGTGTTCTATTTTGTTTATACTTTTCTAAAGCTTCTGAATATTCTCTTTTTGCCTCAGAAACATCATTTTCAGCTTTAGATATATCAACATTATACCGTTTTCTTCCAGCAGCCGTTAGAGATCCGTCTTTATTCTGAAAGCGCCTTATACCCCACTTCATTCCTAGAATACCGTGGTGATAAAGTTCATAAGAACGCCACTCATTAGTTATATATTTCCGTTCCATATCAATCAAAACTCTCTTTATTCAATTTATACGCGACATAGGCATCGAGCATTGCCGCTACAGCATCTATTTTTTGCTCATGGCGCTTCTTATACAGCTTTCTGTTGCCATTGCTGTCTTCTAGGGCTATACAATTACCCATAGCAAAAGACATTAATTTTTCATCGAACAAAAGCATTCTTTCTTCTGCTAGTTTCTTGAGTTCTCCAAGGGGGACGGATTCAGTTTTAACGCCTTGTATTACTTTCTCGATTCCATATTGGCCATTCTCAGTAGCCCAACGCTCTATAAATTCTCGAGCATTATACGGGTCATATCCAAAGCAGCGGACATCATATCCGCACTTTTCTATATATGCATCGAGGTCGTCATACACTTGCATCATATCGAGAACCGTTCCCTCGAGAACAACAAGGCTTCCTTCTGCCATAAACTCCTCATACTTATTGTGCATAGCAAGAGGGAGTTTAGTAAATGTTAACGACGAAATATAATTCCTTGTTTTTACACCGAAGCAACCATTTTGTAACGGAAACAAAAAAGTAAATGAACAAAAGTCATCTCCTTGAGATAGGTCTCCGCCTAATGAACACGACATTCCCCAGAATTCTTTTGTAGGATGAGGGAGGGTCTCTTCATACGTAAAATAATACGTGTAGCCCTCCATTGGAATATTAAATCTCTTTGCAAGTATATCATTTCTATTAGCCGGGGCTTTTTCCGCTCTTTCTACGTCAAGCATATACGTCTCGTAACTTACAGTTTTTCCGAGATTCGGATTGGCTTTTATCCACATATCTGGATTACTTACCTCATCTATGCTATCGAGCTTGTAATACCATATCGACACGTGTGGGTTATTGTAATCTCCTTTGAGAATATCCATTAACTCCAATTTTATCGTGTCGCCAGGTCCATTTCTAACGGTTCCTTCAGAACTTGTCGCAACGATAAGATAGTCGTCATTTGCGCCTTCTCCGCCCTGGCTCTTTGTACAACTCTGTTCAATAGCTCCTATAACGTCTTCGCGAATATCACCGGAAAGCCATTCGTCGACCGTAGCACAACTGCATCTGCAACCTTGAAGTTTATCTATTGACATTGGCTTTATTTCCAAAATAGATCCCGTAAGAAAATTTTGGATGCCTAGCTTTGTTGATGCAAGTTTAACTCTATCAGCTTTAGATCCAGTTGTATTATTTATAGATCCCTCTGTCAAAAATTTGTACAATGGGCCTCTTGCTCTAACTATTGCGGTTCTTATTGGTGAAAGAACCTCGTCTGCTTGTCGCATTGTCGGGGCGGTTGTTATTTGGCTAGTAGTTCTGGTATTAACATTAAGCTCGTAATTCTGAATAAAAGATGCATACATCGTTTTCGCGGCGCCTCTTGGAGTTATAAGATACTGCTTATTGACAAGCCTCTTTTTTATTACCTTCTGGACATACGACCCACCAAAACCATCTTTATTAGGAACGTAAACAGTTCGTTCTATAAAATAGTACCAACCAAATATCTGTTCCGCCCATAATTTAAAAGTGTCCAGCAAATGCACAGGAGAACCGTCTGTAAGAGTTAACTCTTCTTCACAAAAATCGATAAAACCGTTTACCGCTTGGTCATCGTAATAGATGTTCGGATCTCGTATTAAAGCATCTATACGATTCATTTCCATTTCAATTGTCTTGCAAACGGGTATGTCGCCTCTCAGAACGGCATCCCGAAACTGCCCGTAGTAGATCGGCGTTGCCGTGTTCGATAGTGACATATAGAAACTCCATTATTTGTTTATTTATTAAACGTCGCCAAGTGTTCTTCCTTTTTTTATCATTTCTTTAACAAAATGTTCAGCGGTTTTTTGGTCATACCCAAGATCTTTAATGTAAGCGATTGACAAATCTTTCCCGCCTCGATTAATATAATCGTCCAAATATTCCCAATGTCCGTTTTTATAGATTGCTGTAAAACTAGTATCGTTATAATTTTGCTTCGGGCGTTCATCTAAAAGTTTATCGCGCTTATTTTGATACTCATCGCCAAAGGCGGACATGTCGCCATTGTCGAGCTTTTTGTATTCTTCATCATCAAAGTCATTAATTTTTTTTATCCACGCCTTGACTTCTGGAGAGTCATTATATTCTTTACGTTTTTTATCCGATTCTTCCAAAACTCGCTTAGAATTCTCACCTATAGCATAACCACGCATAAATCTATTAGACCAGTTACTTTGCTTCTGCCGGCGATCATGAACTTGTTTTCTAAGATCTTTATAAATTATCTCTCCAGAATCAGACGCATACCTTTTCTTTCCGGTAGGAGTGAGGCTTCCATCTTTATTCTGGTAGCGACGAATGCCCCACTTCATACCGAGAATACCATGGTGATAGAGTTCATATTCCATTTTATTTCACCTCTATCCATCTTGTTTTCTTGAAAACTGCGGCTAAATTAGCTAAATTAGAAACATTTATTTTCCCCATTTTACTAATAAGAGCATCGGCACCCTGTGACATATACTTTGTAGCGTATTTTGTAGCAACTGCACCTGCGGCTGTCCCAAGAATTGCCGCTAAAGCGGTTTTTTGTTTTTTAGTAAGACCTTCATAATTTCTTTTTAACTGAAGTCTATCGTTAAGTTCCCTTAGTTCTTTATTACTAAGCTGTGCAGGATTCTTTCTAGAAAGCTCATATGCTCTCTTTTCATCATCGCTGTACTCTTCATATCTTATTCTTTTTCGTCTTCTTCCGGCAGGAGTGAGGCTTCCATCTTTATTCTGGTAGCGACGAATGCCCCACTTCATACCGAGAATACCATGGTGATACAATTCGTAGCCCATTTTGATTTCTCCAATTACTAGTTTTTATTTGGAGTACATTTCATGCATGCGCTTAATCTCATTAACCCTCTTGTCGTACTTGTCGGCAATGCAGCGATAATCATCCTCTATATACTCGGGAACATTTTTATAAACTCCTGCTACGAGCTTATAATACTGATCGAACATCTTCCAAAGTTTACCTGCATGCTCGAGTTCATTCGCGCTCATAGATACAAGTTCTTTAGACCAATCGGACTGCATCGGCTTAATTTCGATAGCATGTTTAATGTACTCTTCTGCGCCGTCTAATTCTTCGCAAATGTGTTCTTTAAACCATTCAGCATTCATTGTTTTATCCTCACAAATCAAACTGAGTAGTTAGGTAGAAATCCGATAAAAGCCCGATTTCACTTATTGGCATAGCTCATAAACACACGCCACCTAACTATTTACTTTTTACGCGCCAGTGGTAGAACTAGCGGTAAACGCCTGCGAGCCGGACGGAGTCCAAGCAACGAAACGACCAAGCTGACCAAGCAGATACTGGCTCTGGTTAGCATTCGAAATATCAGTGCGAGCAGCAAACAGATCGCTCTGTGTCGATTCGAGCTTATCCTGAAGCATCTGGGTCTTGATTTCACAGCAGCACTTATCCATACGATAGCCGAGATCCGCAATAGCCTGATTAACGGCATTGAAGCCCTGGATTGCATTGATCTGGTTCGCGTTGATCTGCTGACTGAACAGATTTGTCTGCTGATTAAGCAACTGAGCGGTCTCGTAGTTGTTGTTAGCAGAAGACAGAGCAATCTGCTGCAACTGAGCCTGGATAGACTGATTGCTAAGACCATCAGCAAACTGAGCTTGAGTCACGTAATCACCACGATAACCGTTATTGCCGTAGCCAAAATTGCCACCGCCCATGAGGAGAAGGATAGCCAGGAACCAAATCATAGAATCCCCGCCACCAAACACACCGTCACGACGATCCGCGAGAAGAGCGACATCGGAGTTAGTAAGACCTTCCATAGAAACATACCTCCAATAGGATTTTATTATGCAACTCTCTGATGAGAGATTACATTCATTTCAGCATTCCAAGAATAGAATTAGGATCAACTCCACGCTGAGCTGCTAATCTATAGAATGTTGCCTTAGGATCACCGCCCATGCTATTTACCAGTTGAATTATTTCAGCAATTTGAGGATTCTTTGCAGAAATCATCGACTGAAGCATAGCTTGCGGGTTACCTGCATTTTTAATTACTTGAACTGCGTTTTGTAACTGCGGATTCATTTGTGGTTGCTGCTGGTAAATAGGATGACTTTGTTGCGGCCTGTTCCCGAATAAGCTGCTTGGCATTTGCTGACTCCTCCTCTAATCTCTTTATTCTGTTCAAAAGTTCGTCATATTCCGCTTTTGCAATTTGAATTGGAGCTTCCGACGCAGTGGCTTTTCTATACTCCTCTTCAGATACTATTTTAAATTTAAGAATCTTAATCGATACGACTCCATTCGCATCTGCGTCTAAAATAAATGCGTGATCGGAATCCAGATCGAATGTCGGTACTGTGCTATTAGGCTTCATAGGATACTGCTTTGCGCTATCCAAACCATGAAGTGCTATAACACCGTCATTAGATTGCTGTGGAGGTTGGAACATGCCTAATGGCATATTAAGAGACATTCCTTGCATTTGCTGTTGCGGATATAATGGTGCTTGCTGCCTAAAGGAGTTTTGAGGATACATAGATGATGGCATTGTTTTGTTCTCCTTTCAATGCTGATTTCTCAGTCTTTAACTATGCTTAATCTCCAAGTTAATTCTTGCAATTGTCTATTGATCGACTCAGATAGGGATCCGGATGTCGGAGGATCGAAAATCTGCTTTACGGACAAAAATACGTAAGATTTTACTGAATTGAATCTGCTATCATTTACAAAATCTGACCATATAGCAGATTCGTCCTCTATCTCGAATCCTTCTTCTGGACCAACGCCAAGCTGATTTAAAGTTGCAAACGCACTATTTATGTGTATAATAATATCTTCGTCAAAATATTTGTAATCATCGGACATACCTAAAAGCTTTCGTATAGTTTTTAATATACTACTGTTTATAGGCGACGTCGATTCGCTATTAACTACGGATTCGTTTTCGTCACTCATATGCTTCACTCCTTAATTTTTTCTAATAGACCATAATGTTGTGTCATTGGCCGATCGTTCTTTGAAACAGGAGAACTGAAGCAAATATGACTCGTCTCCATAATGTATAGCCTTATGCGTTTTAGAATGTGTTGTTATAAGAAAATCTGGATCCAAAAGAAATCTTGTTCTATTTATCACATCATCTCTAGTAAGAGGGTTCATATGGTGAATTTCTATTCCAGTATTTATCAGATGAATATCATCCTCTATTCCTAAGTCGTATGCTCCGTCCCTAATAATGACGTAGTCTCGTAATTGTTTCCATTCGTCAGATCTGTAGAATACTTGATTTAAATATCGCTTCCATCCGAATGTGTCATCGCCTACTTTACCTTTGATCATAAGGTATTTGAAACGGTCTTCATACGTTGGTATTTTAATGAGTTCCTTATAAGTCCTCATCGTCTTCTGCTCCAGAATATCTCTTGATTGCCTTAATGGCATTAGCATAAAGCTCTTCCTGAGCCTTCATCGATTTTATTGCTTCTGTCTTTGCTCTCAAAAGTTCATTCTCTTTTCTCAACTTCTCCATCTCCAACTGATTCTTCATGGATGCGAGTTTTAAATAGTGAGTAATAACTTGTGACGAGGCTGTTCCCTCTCTCAACTGTTTCTCAGCACAATCGACGGCTAGAGATATCATCTGCTTTTCTTTTCCCTCCGCAGTAAGAGGAGGCCGAGACTTCTTATTCGGCTCTGAATTCAGGCTTCTAACTTTTGCCAAGCTGCGACCTCCCTCTTTCATACGTTGGTGATGGTAAGAACAAAAATAATTCTAATTCATCAACTCATAGGCGTAATAGGATATGCAAATAGCTACCGAAAGGAGACAAAGTAGCAAAAAATACCTGAGAAGAACTGATACGCCTATGAGTTGATGAATTAGAATGAAAAATATAAAAATTACCCCCGGAGAATTTTTTAGG
>Ga0326513_10000189_pt1 | contig 49707 bp, 77 predicted proteins | sample 2_2465_0518_D_FD_203654 | JGI IMG/M metagenome (GOLD analysis project Ga0326513, IMG submission 203654) | Bovine rumen microbial communities from UC Davis, California, United States - 2_2465_0518 | ecosystem: Host-associated > Mammals > Digestive system > Stomach > Rumen | place: USA... | reverse complement strand
TCTTGTACTAAGATTTCTCCATCTATCCTCACGGCCCCAATCTACATTGCCCACTCCTTGAAAGTCGCTTCTGCTCCAACTTTCTGTATATCCACTCAGAGGCTTATTCATTGGATTGGAATTTTCCGTATACTTCCAAGTTCCGTATTTTTCATAATCAGTCAGCTCGTCCCACTTTGAATCAAGATAAGCACGATGAAATTTATCGGCTTCGTATTTGTCAGTAAAAGACATAGCGGCATTTTTACGAGCCTCTGTATAAGCGTCTGCATCGAATTTAGACAACTCACCGCCGATTGCTTTATAATCTTTTTTTAAATCAGCAAGCTCGTCCTGTAAATCTTTCATTTGCCCTTTGAGCTGTGCTACATCCGCCTCGTACTGTAAGCCTTTCTGTTTGAAATCTTCAAGGTCAACGAGTTTCTTTTCAAAGTCAGCTATCTTTGATTCTTCAAACGATGTTATTGTGCCGTCCGATTGCTTTTGATACAGCTTGCTCAACTCAGAATTATAATAGTTTTCTTTAGCTGGTATACTATCTTTCTTGTCCATGTAATCAGCTAAAGTTACATCATTTTTCCAAATACCGGAATAAGTCTGATTCGGCAAATTTCCAATCTGCTTTTGAATATCCGCTATTTCAGCCTGCTTTGCGTCAATTTTATCTTTTATTGCCTCGGGCGTTCCCTCTTTGCCGTATTTCCATTCCTCATAGCTCATTCCTTTAAGCTCTTTATCGTATCGCCACGATAAATCAGACGCTTGATGTGAATGCCCCTCCACAGCCGCAATAAGTGTACAACGGCAGTTGTATATTTCGGCAGGTTCGCCTGACGGGTCGCCGGGATATTCACAGCCGTTAGAAAACTTTTCGCCAACTGCTACAACCTCGCCGTCAAGATGCCTATGACTTTCTCTCGTTCTTCCGTCAAGCGTAGCCATCCATTGTTGTTTGAGCTTTATACCCATCTTTTCAGCGTCTTTATACGAATCTACACGCCCTGCATTCTGAGCCGCAGTTGTAGCAGTCCTCGCATTCCTCAAAGCCGCTCTATTGTCCATATCGGTAACGGCTTGCAGTCTTTTGGCTATATCGGGCAAAGATTCACCTTGAAGAATCCCTTGAACAACAGCGTTATTTATCTGCTGTTTGTGCCAATGCTGTTCTTTTGGAATATCAGGCGATGGATTAAGCGGCAATAGCTTTGGCCTTTCCTCGACTATTCTTTCCACAGTATGGGCATCATATAGCGTAAAACTCGTATCAAGCAAAGAGCCTTTTTCAACTTCAAAAGCGCCGTAATTGCGATTTACGGCATACGCTTCCGGCAAGAAACCTCTCGCAACACTCATAGCCTTAACATCTGTAAGCGTAGCGTCTGTAGTCAGAGTATTTACCATTTCTTCAAGCCACTTCTTTTGATACGCTTGCGTATTAAGCCATTTGTCATATTGCTCCTGAGTTTTTTTACCAGCTTTAACGTCTTTCTTGAACTGCTTATTCTTCTCGCTGAAATCACGCATATACCGCTTTAGTTTCTGCTCCATTTCATACTGAGCTGTTCGATAAACGGTATTCATGCGCTTTTCCATCTGAGCTATGAGCTTGTCAGTAGCGGTAGCGGCAGGGTCAGCCATTATTCATCATTCCCATCCTGTCCATGCTTTCAAAGTCTTTTCGCTCCAGAATCTCTTTCACTTCGTCAGGAGTAATATTAGGCAGTTTATTCAAAATCGTTTCCTCGTCGAGATATGCGGCCTCAGAAAGCACCATTTGCACTTGCTCAGCCTGATTGCTGATTCTGTTCCGCTTGAATATTGGAACGTCAACTTCTTCACCCATAATTACAAGTATCTGCTGGATGAATTCTATAATTTGATACTCAAAGTCATCTGCGTTTTCGTCCATAGGCTGATAAGCCGCTTCAAGATGGTCATTTGTACTTGCGGCATCTACAGCATGAACATCAAGAGCGCCGAAGTCCTCATAGATTCCAGCCCGTATATCGTCAAGATAAGTCTTTCGTGCCTGATACGGAATCTCCTGCGTATATGGAGTAACTTTCGCCTCGTCACCCTCTGGAACGCTGGCAATATGTGTAATCTTCAAGCGCTCACGGAATTTCTGTAAATCCTCCTCATACATACCGCCGCAATTTTCAATCAGCCAGTAGATTTCCGCACAGTCAGTCAGGTCATTTGCAAAACCTGAGCGGATGAGGTCGAAACTGTCTATAGCCGTCTGCATACCAACGAGCGTAGACTGATGGAGCTTAGACCCCCACAGCGGAACAATAGGCAGGCTTCCGTAATTCTCTCCGCCTATAATTACCTCACCATCAGCCTCTGTGACCGCTATTTTCAGCTTATACGGCGTTTTTGGAGTAGAGGCTATAAATTTACCCTGCTCGTTAGTAACGTAGCTTGTATAGCCATCTTCTTCGTACAGAGTGGCATTCAGCGGCTTATCCTCCGACAACTGCCAGAAGCGAACTCCCGCTCTCATTATGCTTGTGTTCTCGTCGATAAGCGGTACAAACTCAGTCAGCTTAAAGACATAGAGCTTGTCGAAATTCCAAAAGCCAAAGCTCACGCCATGAATCAGCGCAAAGTAAGCGGCCTCATAAAGATTGTGGTCAAAGTCCTTGCCGAGCTTTGCTTTGAGAGTTCCGTTTTTGTCGTTTGAAAAATACACGCCGTTGCCCAAGCTATAGGTACAGCGTTGATTATTCAGCCGATGAAAGAAGTTTGACGCAATCTTGTTATTTGAGGCTGTATAGTCCTCAATCGGCGCTCCTGCAATCGTAAAGATAGTTTGAACGTAATTGTTGATTGTCACATTTCTCTGCCTGTCGTACAAATCAGCGTCCACGGCAATCTTGTATTCGTCGCTTTGCTTATGCTGAGTAATAGCGTTCAGCACAGCGGAAGTATCGCCGCTTTTTTCTCTCGCCTTTAAAAAGTCTTGAAAAGTGAACATTTTTGCCCTCCTTACTCGTTTTAGTGTAGGTTTGATGTATAAAAAGTGTATGAAACTCTATTTTTCCTACATCAAAATCTCGAACTTTTCAATATCAAAAAGTTCTCGATTTTCCCGATTTCTATTATTTTATATCACTTTTTTTATATATTCTTTTTTTCTATGTAGGAATGTAGGAAAATAGTAAAAATATATATATAATAATAATATATATAAAGAAAGTTATAGAAACGCTATTCAATACATTTATCGTACATTCTGCTAACATTCGTCAACAAAAGCAATCAAGATTTATCTCTCTTTCTGAAAAGCCTTTTTGTCATGACGAAATAGCGTACTGCGTCCATTGCGTGGTCGTTCTCCTTGATAACTGAATCGTCTGCGGTTTTATCGTCCCAAGAATAAAGGCCGAACTCTCTTATAGTGCTTTTACAGCAATCGTTAAAAAGAATATCCTGACGAGCCAGACAAGAAGCTGTATTTCGTATGCCGTCTATAACCGTATTGTCGGCCTTGCGAACATGAAACTTTCTCTTCTGATAAATCGTGGTTATAAAGCTGGCGGCTGACGGGTCTATGATGACCTCGTGAATGGGTAAATCGCCGCAAAGAGCTTCGAGAGCCGCATAATATTGTTCATCTGTCTTTTGGTCATTTGTATCTCTGCCTGAGTGATAATATTCCTTAACTCCATACCACTTTTCACCGCATTTACCCCAAAGAATCATAGCAGTTGGATTGAGTGTTCCATAGTCCATTGATACGCAATATTCCTGATAGTTTCTGCTTTCGGTTGAAACGGTATTGTTATACATCGGATAAACAAGACCCTCAGCTATGACCCACTCGCCGAGAAAGAATCTTTGATAGAAAACGCCTGTATACTCACGCCGTAAATCTTCCACATATTCAGGGTCAAGAAACTCATTTTCTTCTATCAGGAACTTTGTGACTTTCTTGTTTATCTCGTCGTTTTCAATTATATCTGTATATACATAGCTTGTGGGACTATCAGGGTTTGTAGTCGCAAATAGTTTTGCTCCACGATACGAAAGACGAGACAGGGCCATATAGTAAAAGCCCTCGGGAACAAGGGTCAGCTCGTCTATATAAGCTCCTGCTAAAGTCATGCCTCGGATTTTGTTTTCCGCTCTTTCGTTATCAGCGCCCTCAAGCCAAATACGTCTACCGTATAGCGTGGCGGTCTTAGCGTTGATACTGAATTTGAAAGTAGGCTCCAAGTCCTGTAAAAGATTCAGGCAGTTTCTTTTAAGCGTGGTCAATGTCTTTCCTACCATCAGGAACTCTGCGTCTCTCGGCATTGAGGCGACAAACAAAGCCCAAGCGACAAGACTTATCCAAGTCTTGCCAGAACGCACAGAACCCTCTAACAGATTGATTCGGCTGAATCCCGCTGTCAGAAACTCTCGCTGTTTAGTTGTAATCTTCACATTATCCATGCTCCGATTATATCACAAAGACAAAAAAAGACAACCGCCTTTTTCAAGGCGGCTGTTTTTATTTGATAGTCAGGAATCACGCATTAGCAAGCCTCGTCAACTGCTTGTTATATTTCACAAGCTTCTTTCTCGCAATGACCTTTTGCTTGCTGGTCAGGAATCCGGCTCTGTTCAAGAATTCGGCGATACTGCTCATAAACTTGGCATCAACACCATTGAAGCCGACACCGTTCTGGTGCTTCGTTTCGCCGCTGGCTTGTTCATCGGCGGTCTGCTCGGCATAGAGCTTCTTGATGGCCCGATACAGAACCTTGTCGTTGCTCTGAATGAGGCTCTTGATTTCATCCTCAGTCCAGACCCTCTTCTCCTTGTGAGCTTGTTCCCACACGTTGTTGTAGAAGTCGGGAATCAAAGTCCATCCGTGTTCACGCTCATAATCGAAATACGCATCGTAGAACTCTTTCAGATGCTCAGGCTGTTCGGCGGCAATGTCGAAGTCCCTGCACTCGTCGCTTTCGGCAAGATGCTTCATCTGCTCATAGGGGCCAGCTTCACGCCAGCCGTTCATCTTAGCGACCCAAATGGTATCTTTCGTAATGGTTTCAAGTGTAAGCATTGTTTTGACCTCCTTGTTAATACGGGTTCTGTTTGCTTATATCAGGTTTCAACCTTGACTATCACATCTCCGATATAATCTTTCGGAGCAACCTGTTTGACATACTCTCTGCAAGCCTTTTTAGCCTCAGTATAAAGTCCGCAATGGCTGAACTCATAGCCCTGAAAGCTGAACCACCAAAAGCCTCTTCCGCTGGGGCGCTTGCCGTATTCGTTCTCGTAGTAGTTTGTGTTGAACTCGATTTTCATTTCTGTGACCTCCTGAATGTTTATCATTTCGTTGGGCTCTCTTGGATTCTGTAATCAGTATAGCACAGCAAACATTGCTTGTCAACACTTTTTTTCAAACTTTTTCATTCTTCTTCATCTTGCTCTTCTTTTGGACTTCTCCCGATTATCATACCAGCGATTTGTTCAATAGCGGATTTGGCTTCGGGCATCTGAGCTTCAACCACATCACGCTGTCCGAGGTACTGCTTCCCCAGCCAAATAGCCATAGATACGTTGTGTTCTGCCATTTTAAATTGAGTTCTTCTGAGGCTGATTTTGCCATCAGCCGAGTATGTTTTAAAGCTCTCCGCAAAACCTTTTCCAAACTCCCGTTTACACCATCGTTCGACCGTATCTTCTGAGCATTTGAACCATGAAGCTATTTCTCCGAGTGTGCATTGTATAGCGCAGAGCTTTTTGAACTGCTCAGAATCTATTTCAAGTCTTGGTCGTGCCAATATTTTTACTCCTTTCCTGAACAAGTATGCTCAAATATGTAAGACAATCTCTATCAATATCGCACGCTATAAAATCGTCGAATTTCATAAGATGTTCTCCTGTTCCGCAAGAAAAGTCAAGAGGATTGTGAAATCTTTTCGACAAAATTTCTATAAGCTCTTTCGTTGTTTTTATCCTGTAATCATAATCATAATTCCACACGAAAATTCTACAATCAGGCATAGATATACCACTATTGTTTAATTCTATTTCGCAAGGAATCGCTTTAGGGAAGAATTTTCTGTGAGCCTTTCCTGCGACTAAAAAAGATGGAACTCTAAGAAGTTCTACAAGTTTATTTGCGTTTGTGCAATATTCAAAATACGAATTTGGAGAATTTTTTGCGTTATCATTGAATATTTTATATCCGTATTTCCAAGCTATATCTGAATATACGCAATCCGCGCTTTTGAATTCTTCACGCATATATATTTTAGACAAATCATTGAAAAACACCTTATGAGGTATCTCGATTTTCTGCCTGAATTTTAGAGTTCGTCCTTGCCCTTTTATACTTGAATTATACATCAGCTTTTCTCTTCCTGTGTTCAAGATGTGCAAGTTCAGTCAAATCAGAATCGTTGCATATCAAATATTCATTATATCCGTCTTTTTGGCTTCCTTTTCTCACTCTTAAATATTCTTCGGGCGGCAAAACTCTTTCAGGCTTCGATTTAAGCCATGTTCTTCTTCCGCCCTTTGAACAAATTTGGTGTACTGAAACACTACCTAAATACCGAAAGTTATCATACCCGTTTATATAAGCATACATAGCCCAAAGGCAATCATCAAAAAGGTATTGCTCGTCCGGTATATGCCTTACAATATCAGCAACATCATCACGAAATACCATCCCTCCGCCAGTAAAAACCAACTTTTGAGGAATCAGTTTATCCTGCTGATTTTTTGCCATTGCAAGGTTATATGTTCTTGCCCAATTTCCGGATATAAAGCCTATATCCTTTCTCTCGGAAAGAATATTGGAAATTCTGTTATAATCGCTTTTCGGAGTAGCAAACATATCATCATCTAAACTGCACCAAATATCACTTTTAAATGTTTTTAATGCAAAAACCTTTGCAGAATGTGCCCCAATCAGATTATCAAATCTGATTGCTTTTCCTCTTTGCCCTATAAGAGATTTTATATCTAAGAAATCTTTGATTTCATACGATTGGCAAACAGAAACTATTTCCCATCCGCTTTTAAAAAAAGGATTTAATGATATAATAAGGCGTTTTAGACCATCAGCCCTATCTCCTGTAGTGGCGACAACGAAAGTTTTTTTCATAGATTATTCTATCCTATCACAAATCGCATCAGCCTTTACGAACATAACGTGACCGCACTTTTCGCAAACGCACTTGTAGTATTGTGCCGGAGGCTGGGCCACTTGCCGCTGATTGTCCTTAGCGGCCTTTATTTCGGCTTCTGTTGCCATTTGTGGCTCCTGAGCATATTCTTTCTCCTGCCTCTCCAAAAACTCTTTATAGAGCTTTTCTCGCTCCTCTGGGCTTATATCCTGTTCGGGCTCAAAATCCTGCATAGAGGGAATATCGTCAAAGTCCATTTTGGGGAAACCAAGCTCTGTGAAATCAAAGTCAAAATTCAGACTGTCAAGCTCGTGCATAAGCTCCTCATTGACCCACTCGGAAAACTCAGAGATTTTATTATCTGCGATTCTGTCTGCCTTTATTGCCTCGGGGTCTGCATGAGATATAATGCAAGGAAGCTCTGTCATGCCAAGCCTGATTGCGGCAGTAAATCTTGCATGGCCCTTGATAATGATTCCTTTTTCGTCCACAACAAGGGGCACGTTAAAGCCGACCTTTGGAATGATTTTGCAAAGAAGTTCAACGGTCTTGTCGTTCTTTCTCGGATTGCGAACATAAGGCTTGATTTGATTGATGGGCTTCATTACGATTTCTTTTTCTACCATGATATTATCCATTTTTTTGTTCCTCCTTATATTTGAGCATTTCTTCAACTTGCTTTTCGGAATAAGCCGCACGACTGTATTCGTTATTTTCGTAGAGCTTTGCGTAACCAGTGATGTATTTCAGCCTAACAAGTTCCTCTGCTTCAAGGCCAAGGTTGTTGCATACCTCTAAATCAGAAGCGCCGTTCATAAGCATTTCCATAACAATATTACTCATGCCCTGTACAGAATGCTTACCTCTCGCCCTGTTGTGGCGCACAGTAGAGGCCATAAGGTCGTTCATGGTTTTATCGTGCAAAACAACGCAAGGCAACTTGCCCTCGCAGGAAGCGTATATGTCTTTATATCTCCTCATGATTGAATATCTGTGAAAACCGTCTACGATTACATATCTGTCTTTCTTTTCGTCGTAAATAGTAACCACAGGCTGAGTATAGCCATCTTTCTTGACTGAAACATATAGCAACTTCATTTCCTGAGTAGCCACGGAATTGGGGTTATAATCATTCGCATAGACTTTTTCAATCGGAATCCATTGCACTTCGGATATAGGCTGGTCTTTAATTGCCATTGCTTTTTTCCTCCATATAAGCCTTAAATTTTTCTACGTCTTTATTTTTATACTTTCCGTTCAATCTGCTTTTTGAATAAACTTTATATTTCTCGTTATCGTTTATAGTTCCGTCTATATCGTTGATTACAAGCTCTTTGACATGAACCTTGTACCATTCTTCTCCGTCCTGCCCTTTCCATCTATTTCTGAAAAGTTCCCAATATTCAGGCTTGGTAATGTTCACAAGCAAATAATCACGATATTCTTTCCAATCTTTAAAGGCAAATGGCAGAGTATGTGGAACAATTTCACTATAATCAAAAGTATGATTGAAAGTAGATGTTCCCGGAATACGGGCGCAAAAACGATTGTATGTATCTTTTTCAAACTCCTGCAAAAGCTCTATACTATGTCAAGCTGTTTCGTGAATCAAAGCTGATACACGCATATCCTTTTTTGGAATTCCCCACCTATACATCAAATCGTAAACTTGGTTGTATTTCCAATGATTTTTAGCTATAGCTGTCCATATATCGTCATCGGTAAAATCATAAATAGGCCAAAACTTTCTTGTGGTGCCTATCGCTGTTGTACACCATGTAATACCATGCCATTTTCCAGAACTTCCCGTTATGCTCATTCTACGCCTCGGACTTTCGCTCATTCTCATGCCTACAAGAACTGCGCATTGTTTGTCCGTTATAGATGCAGGAAGCTGTTTTACAAGGTCGTGATAACGATTGAATTTTGTCGGATTTTCTTTAATGCTTATATCCGATTTTTGATGAATCCACTTTTCAGGGCACGATTCATCAAAAACTTTCAGAAAATTTGATTGTGCTGATAGAGAATTTGTAAAATCAAAAGGAATCTGAAACCAATACGGCTCCACTTCTGGCAAATGCATAACCCAATCCATATAATCCACGGTATGTTGCCACTCTGCCTCTTGGTCAAGCCAAAAAACTTTAAGAGGCAGTCTGTTACGCTCTTTAGCAACCATTAAAGCAAGATTGAATAAAACCGTGCTATCTTTTCCTCCCGACATTGACACTATAATATCGTCGTGAGTGTCGAATAACATATTTATTCGTTCTAAAGCCTCTTCAAATACATTATTTTCTTTATAAATCAACTGAAAACACCTCCTTTATGGCTCAAAAATAGCACAAAAGCAAAAGTTTGTCAATGTAGGAAAAGCGCCTACGCAAAATGCATAGACGCTTTTATTGGTGCCGACGTAGTGACTTGAACACTCATTACACGATTATAAGTCGTGCGCTCTGACCGATTGAGCTACATCGGCTTTGAAACTTTGTACAGAAATTCCGAAACCTGTTCTGGCGTAAGATAGCCAGCAACCATCCCGTCACTATGTACGCCTGTAACAAATTCGCACGGGTCAAGCCAGTTGCCGTTTTCATCCCAAACCGCAACTTCGGCGGTATTGCTTTCTGCATCCTTAGAAAACGAGAAATCCATATCTTTTGGAAAATGATTGTCACAGTAATTCCCCGCTCCCCATTGAACGGAAGCTGTAAGCCCGTTCGCAAAAGTCATATGAAAGCCTTTGCGCATGGTACTAACGAATTTCTTTTTTGTACCTTTTTTTGCCTGTTCCATCCCAATTCATCCTTTCTAAAATTGGCACGGGGAGCTGGAATCGAACCAGCGTCTTACGGGTCAAAGCCGCCTGCACTAACCTCTGTGCTATCCCCGTGCATATTGGAGCTGGCGGCAGGATTTGAACCTGCGGCCTGACGATTACAAGTCGCCAGCTCTTCCCTCTGAGCTACGCCAGCTTACTTTCCTGTGCTTCCGAAGCCGTTGCTTCCTCTTTCGCCTGCGTTGACATAAGATACTATAACAACTTCGTCTGTCAGGCACGGAATAACCACAAGCTGAGTGATTTTGTCCCCTTTTTCGATTATGTAAGAAGTATCGGAGTTGTTATAGAGCTTTACCATAATTGGCCCCGAATAACCGCTATCTATAACGCCCTCGCTTGTGATGCCATGTCTCACATTCAAGCCACTCTTGCTTTTCAGCATTCCGACATAACCCTGCGGGATTTCGGCGTGTACACCCGTATTGATTGTAACTGAGCCTCTTGCTGGAACCAAGACCCTGCTCGGAGCTTTCAAATCCACCCCTGCATCAAGGGCGTGCGCTCTTTCGGGCTTATAAGCTCCAGAATCGAGCGAGAATCGCATTTTAGTGTACCCCCTTAGAATTTATATCCTGATTAGTAACTTTGATTGTGGTGGAAATCTGAGGCCCACAGACCGATACGCTATTGATGAACTTGCAGGAGGAGCATTTAATCTCCACATCAATCCTGTTGCTTTCGTTAGGCTTATAAGCGAAGAGCTTGTGTCCGCATCGGGAACACTTGCACCATGTAAAGTTCTTGCCGAGCATTTTATTTCACCTCCTTTTCAGCATTGACGATGGAATCTTTCAGAGAATCGGGACTATACTTGATAACTCTTGCGGCTGAGAAGACTACGCACTTCCTGCCAAAAAGCTGTTCAAAGCCTTTGTTCATCGTCTGCTCATTGAAATTATAACCGAGAGCGTGACCATAGCCGTCTCTAAACTTACCACCCGGAACCTTGCTATACCAGTCAAATCCGATGCAACGGAAGAAAGCGGTATGGGTAAGCGGGAAGCTCATGCGCTTCAAATCGAGCGGAGTGTTACTGGACTTGATTTTCACGCAGAGGACATCAGCTCCCTCGCCATTATCGTAATAGCTCTGAACTGCGTAAAGGTTGAATTTATAGCCCTGCATTTCCAAATCAATGATAGCGCCCAAAAGTCTCTGCCCAGCTTGAATGATTTGTTCGGGCCTTGTTCCGCAAGAGGCAACCATATCATAGTAGATGTCAATGACCTTTGCTTTGATGGGCTTCATGTAGCTGTTCAGCATGGAGTTCGGAACTCCCATAAGAGCGAGAGGAACGATGGGAGCAAAACCAACTACATCGTTGAAAAAGCTGATTCTCTTACCAGAGCCGTTGATGTTCGCCTTGAAGCTCTTTTCGAGCTTTTCCACGGTGGGCTGATAACCTGTTTTCATCAGGTTCTTTGCTTCTCCGAAAGTATCAACTCCGTACCAGCCACCCCTACCAAGCGGCTTAGTATCGCTGGCAAAATCGCTGTTGTGGAAGAAGCAGGAGCTTGTCGGCTTTCTTGTTGCAGACTTCTCAACGACCTCGTTTGCGCTATTGAAAACCTCAACGTGAATGGCCTCGTTATTGAAAGCGGGGATTTTCTTGGTGAAGATGTTACTCATGGGTTCATGACCTCCTGATTTATTTTGTATGTCTATTATATACCGAACTCCTGCTGTTGTCAACAATTTTTTTCAATTTTTTCAAAATCCACCTAAAGCGGATGGGGCATAAGCCCCACCCGTTAGGCATTGGCTCTTGAAGTGAGAACCTTGTTAAAAGCGTCGCTATACTTGCCACATCCCATCACGCTATCACGGATAGCGTTCATATCGTCAAGGTCAAGAGACTTAATAAGACAATTATCAAGAAGCTCGTCCGTATCAATGGCCTGACTGAGCTTCGCCATCATCGTAATGTTACGATAGCTGACCACGGTGCGGATGCCAGCTTTCTGAGTGGCCTTGCGGAACTTGCGACAGAATTTCAGAAGCTCCATGTCACCGTTCGCGCAGGATTCCTCAATGCGGGAATCATACTCAATGCGAACCATGGCGAAACGGTTCAGAGAAGCGGCGTCAAGCTGGCTCCTGCCAACGTAATCGTAATCAGCGCCGTTCCCGAAAGTGTTGCCAGCGGCAATCACTCTGAAATCGGGATGGGCCTCAACGTAACCGATAGGAGCGGGGAAGTCGAAGTAGCGGTTGGCGATTGCGGCGTTCAGGATAATCAGAACTTCGGGGATAGAAGCGTCCATCTCGTCGAGCATGAACAACCCGCCGTTCTTGAAAGCCTTATAGAACTGGCTCTCGTGGAAAACTCCCATAGCGTCACTATATCCCGTGATTTTATGCTCCTGAGTTACAGCGTTGGAGAAATAAAAGTCAAGGCCAAGCGTCTTAGCAACCTGCTGGCAAAGAACATTCTTACCAGAACCAGCAGGCCCAGTCAGGAAAACGGGAATGTCGGCCTGAACGTACTTCAAAACCTTTTCAAACTTCTCATGAACTACGCCCTCGAGCTGAACCTTACGCTCGGGAAGCTGGAACTCAACCTTGCGCTGGATGGGGCCGTACTCCTGCATGATGTAGTCCCGAAGCTCGTTCTTGATAGAATCGCTGACCACGTTGCGAATCTCGTCGAGCTTGGTCTTGGCAAGCAGGTCAACCACGACCTGTCCGAGGAAGTTGATAGAAGCGTTCAGGTTATCAGGCTGAGCGGCAGGAGCAACGGGAGCGGGAGCGGGAGGGGGCTTCTTGGTCTGTTCGAGAACGAAGTCCGTGCAGGAAGCAACGAGGTCGAACGGCTTCTTGGTAGCGGCCTCTTTGAGAAAAGCCTTGACTGCGGTAATGTCACCATCAGCCGCCTCGATAGCGTTGTTCATAGCGACCTGATTCTTCTCGTTAGAGAACTTATAACGGTAGCCACTCTTCATGTTGGCAAAGCTGATAAGCATTTCAATCTGATTCTTGCGCTCGGCAGTAAAAGTGATGTTACTCATGGGTTCTTGACCTCCATAAAATATTTTGTTTGGTGAATCTCTTGATTCATCCTGTATGTATATTATCACAAGCAAAAAGCATTGTCAACACTTTTTTTCAATTTTTTTCAAGTTTTTTTGTTCAGAACAAAAAACAAAGGAAAAACAATCAAGTTTTTCCTTTGTTTTCTTTTATTTAATTCTTAATAATGCCAAATTCGTCTCCGATTTCTTTTAGCACATCTGCAAGATGAAAAGCTACAGCCCGAAACCAAGAAGTTTCTCTGCCTTTGCAGATTTCGTCACGCTCTTTTTCAGTCAAATCCGAAAAGCAGACATTCTGCCATTCGCCGTCTCTCTCTACACGGAAGTAAATGCCGTCAAGATTCCTGTTCATTTTTCTTTTCCTCCTCCATTGTAATCAGTTCTGAAAATGGAAGCTCTTTAATCCAATCGCAGAAAGTATGCCACTCGTCCAGTTTGTGATTGCGACGTGCGTGGTAGATATTTTTCAGAACTGCGTAATTCAGCATGACAGTCCTGCGCTGGTTATAGCTGGACGGTAAAAGCTGAATCATTTGCCACCAGTAATCTTTATCGTTAGTTTCAATAAATTTTTTTCTGTTTTCGTTCAAAACGCATATCAAACTTTTCAGCCAATATATAGGTGCAAAATCTCCGGGCCTTAGTTTTTCGTCATGCCAACTAATCAAATGCTCGTGCGAAAAATCATCAAGCGTAAATTCTTTTGCCGCTATCTTGTGCATTGTCGAACAAGAATTTGCAACCGTTCCCACCTTGTAAGTGTCAAATTCTTTCCACCAGTAAAGAGGAGCGATTATATCAAGTGAAGCACCAATCATGCGCAGAAATTTTCCGTGGTCATTTCCTGCGGCTCCGAGTGTTTTCATCAGCTTGACATCATTCGGGCCGATAATGAATCTGCCCGGAATATCATTATCCCATCTTGAATCAGACTTATCCCAGCTATTCATCGGATTTCTCATACCTCTGATTGCCGTTTCCCATCCGTAAGTTTCTGCGTTTTCGATTTTCAGCATTTTTACTTCCTCCTTAGTCTGTAATATCAGCCACAACGGGAGTATTCATATACGGCAAAATATTCAGTTCATAATGATACTTGCTGACATTTGTGTTTGAAATATCCTCTACGACATAAAGCGTATACTCATTCAAGTAAATAAAGTGCTTTTGGTATACACCATCTGCAATCTCGCAGATGATTTCAAGCTCGGAACTATCATTATTTTGGATAGAAAAATTTCCCACAAGTTCAAGCATGATGGTATCTGTTCGTGCATTTATTACAGTTATTTTTCTTTGGACATTGAAAGCATCGGCTTCCTTACTCAAATTTTGACTTACCATTTCGGCCTGAGTACAACCAGTAAAAAGCAATGCACACAAAAGCACAATAAACAAGATTTTAACTTTCTTCATTCTGTCTTTCCTCCCAATTCTTGAATAGCTTTTATTACAGCATCAGCCATGTCTATAACTCCCGAAATATAGGTAAGCATCTTTTCTGCTGTTTTATCTTCCGGCTCCCAATATTCCAAGCCATTTAAAATCTGATGTTCGAGATACCGCACATTTTCAATTTCAAGCCTCATTTCCATTTTTGTCATTCCTTTCTGCATCAAGTTCCATAACGGTCATAATTGCGTAGTTGGCAAGGTCGATAAGCGTATCTCGGATAGATTCGTCTTTCACAAGTGAATCCCCACCCTTGTGGACGAGGCTTGAAAATCGGTTATATTTATCACCCAACCGAATAGCCGCCATAGTCAGACCCCACTCCTCATAAGACTTATGGAAGCTGTCGCCGTAGTCTGCGTTCTTGCGCTTATACAGCTCATTCAGTTCGGTACAGACCCGTGCGTGTCTTACTACGCTTTCGAGTTCAGGGATATTTGCACCATTCTGCAATAAATCTTCATCGTACTCAGGGGGGAATTCGGCCTCAAATGCATCCAGCACAGCTCTCTGCTTCTCGGCGGATGTTGGTAAATTTGGAACATTGGTGTGCCATGTTTCGCCTTTACTGCCACAAACACGAATAGCGGGGCAATAAGAACAAGGAATATCGTTGAGTTTGCTACAATATGACTGGATAATCTCTTCGTTTATTCTCAGGTCATTTGCCTCTTGCTCCTGCTTGCTTTCTTTTGTTGTTTCTTCCAAAGAACTCATAAGTTCTTCAATGTCGCTTTCGGCAACTTTTTCAAACGGTACTCCTGTACAATTTCCTGTAATCGGGCATTCTCCACACATTTTCTGAGAACGGCAAAATTCTTCGAGATATTCTCTTTTTTCGTCAATGGTCATTTCTTCTCCTCCTCTTTAGCTTTAGCGTTATACACGGCTTCAAAGAATTTTTGCGCTGATTCAAGACTTGGTTTTTGCTTATATTCTAAAGCCGCAATCTCTATTCTTGCCCAAAAAATTCCTCGTTCTATTTTCATTTTGGAAAGTTCGTCTACAAAAGCCCTGTCCTTTGAATACTCAAACAAAGCCTGACTTTTGTATTTTTTCCCGTTTTCGTTGCTTATCACGCCAGCTTGCGCTTCCGTATAAATATCTCTCAGCCTATAGAATAACAGGTTTTCGGCTAAATCCATATCTTGATAAGGGACTTCTGCCCTGCCAGCGTAAGCGTAAGCCAGTTTAGAAATTGATTCAATATCCACAGCTTTACCTCACTTGAACAAAGAGGCTGTATAATTCTTGTGCTGAAAACGCTTGGCAAAATCCGTTAGGCGGATTTTCTGATATACAATCCCGCTGGCGATTCGCTTTTTCTCGGGAGTTCTTTTACCTAATTCTCCGTAAAACTTCCTGCTCGTCATAACATACTCGTTATTCGCTCTCGCCCATTCTGTATAAATAGAATAAAGCTCATTCGCAGGAATAAGCTCCGTTGCCGTGTAATCAATCGTAATACAAGCCTCCATAAACGTTGCCATCAAGTCCATTTCAGCCTTATATTCAGCAGTTGATTCGACTACACATTTAGGCGGCTCCAAGCCCTCTTTTCGATAGAGCATACAGCCCTGAACTGCCCATTTTAGAATCTGCGGCATTTCTTCTCTGAGCTTAAATTTAAGCTGTTTATCCACTTTTTCAGCGGGAATATTGACTTCAAAAGGAATAAGCCGAATACGCCGCCATATGCCCATATCAGTCCCCCTTACCACAGGCTTGTGATTCGTGGCAATCCAAATTTTGAACTCGGGAGCGTATTCAAACTCGTCGCCATAGAGGAATCTGCAAGTGACCTTACCGCCGCCTGTAAGCTGTTTAATCAGCCCCTCGTTCAGTCTCACACCCTCTGTAGGCTCTTCCGTTGTAACCATTCGTGCTGAACGAAGACGGGCTATGTCGCTCCCTGAGCCGCTTTCCCCAAACTTCTTCATCATGATTGTTTCGGGCTGTGCGTTGCTTGCGTAATCGCCGAGCATTTCAGCTATAGTTTCAAGGAAAGTAGATTTGCCGTTGTTTCCGATGCCGTACAGGAAGAAAGCGCATTGCTCACGAACAGAGCCAGTCAGCGAATATCCCACGCACTTCTGCAAATATCGTTCAAGCTCCTTGTCACCGTTTGTGACTTCGTGCAGGAATTTCAGCCATCTTTCGGGCTTCTTTTCTGAGCTTGGGTCGTATTCACAACCGCAGATTTTTGACATCATAAATCTTGCGTCATGAGGAATAAGCTCACCGTTACGCAGATTTACTATTCCGTTCTGTACATTCAGATAATCTACATACCCGTCAAGCTCGTCTATCATCAGCGGGATTCCGTCAAGATGCTGGGCCTCTGCAATCATATTGTTTTTCCCAGTAGCGTTTGCGGTCTTATTCACAAATTTCAGCTTGCGTTCCCGCTCGTCCTCGTCCTCTTCACGAAACGCCTCTTCTTTCATTTCGGCTATGACTTCATCGGCAAGTTTCTTGATTTCTCCTGATTCGTCGTAGCACCACTCTTTTCCGCTCCAATACATCCATTTCTTACGGGTATAAGAATATCGAATTCCTCCCAAAAACTTATCTCTGAGCCTCTGAGCGTTTCCTGAATCGTTCATATCGTACAGCTTCTTGGGCTTATCTTGACGCTTCATGCCCTGCTTGAAAAAGCCTATAGCAACATCCTTTTCTGCTTCTCTATCCATCTGAGGCTCATATACATCCGTACATGATAAGCAGGCTTTTTGAATTGTGATTTGTCCGTAAGTCAAACCGCCACGCTTTGTGTCCCATTTCTGACGCATCAATCCGGAGGAACGGAAAATTCTGTCCATTTGCTCCTCGTCTTTCTGAGTCCAAAATGCAAGCTGATTGCAAAGCGCTATATCCGCTTCTGACTGTGACGGATAAAGCCCCTGCCAAGAGCCTGAATATAAAAGCTGGAACAAAGAACCAGTTTTGCAGGAACGAGCCTTGTCAATTACATCTTGGTCTGCAAGATTGACTTTTTCAACAGCTTTAGACAGAGCTTTCGGAGTAGGCGTATACAAATACTTATGATGCAGGAGCTTGATTGATTCTGTACAGTCACGAATTTCTGTCAAATTCTCGTCGTAGATATTTCCTGTCATAATGAAATATCTGCGATTTTCGTACATTTCAATCTTGTTTTTTCGTCTCGCTCCCTCTGGTAGCTTACCCTTGCAGATAATGTGAATGCCTGTTCCACTCGTAGAGAATTCCGTATAGCTCTGCAAACTGCCTACGAATTCGTCAATAAGCTCCTGATTCTCCACACAGTCATCCATATCAACGCCGAAATAAGGTGGAGCGAACATGAAGCCTATGCCATTGAAATGGTACTTGTCAACCGCTTTGCAAGCAGTCTCAAAGTCTGACCAAGTATCGGGGTTGTTGCTCTGAGCATTACCTCCCGTATACGGATTTTTTGGTAATTTATCACCTGACCAGCAACACCAGCGCTTTAGTTCTTTAAGCTCCTGCGGTATTTTTTCGTACACTATTCTTCATCCTCCTCTTTTTTCTGAATTTCCGGGTGCATCATACCGTAATCTGTACAAGGCTCATTCCATTCTACAGGACTTCCGCAATTAGGGCAAAGCGTTTCCCACCAGTCATCATAGCCCCAAACTTCGTGTGACCATATCGGTTCAAGTATTTTCGCTCCGCAAACTTCACATTCAACCATCTTCTAACGCCCCCTCCAGAACTATGTGATTTTCTTTCTCTATGGTTTCTGCAAGGTCTTTTATCGTGATTTCATGCTTGTTGATTTCGTCCGACAGCTTTTCGACATCTTCCCAAAAGCGCCTCATGCGTTTTTTCCCGAAGCCGAAATCATCACGCAAGACAGTCAGCGTTATCGTCCAGCATTTGTCAATCGCAAGATTCTCGGCTTTGACTTTAGCCCGTTTTACATCAGCTTGGGTAGCTGGCTTATTTCGTGGATTCGTTTTCGTTTTCTTCTTTTTGCTCATTTTGTGCCTCTTCATCGTCAAAAAGACTTTCAAATTTTTCGAGCATTCCCGAAACTCTGAGCGACAAAGCGCATAAGACAATCATATTGATGTGAAGCGGAAGCTCGTTGAAGTTTATATAGCCTTTCGGGTCATCTTTGCGTTGTCCAGCGGTTTTCTGAATCAGAGCTTGCCTGACGAAATCGGTATGTTCTATGAGCGCTTCAAGGTCTGCTTTGCTTGGCTTTATTCCTCCAAGCTTTAACATATCCCACATGGCATCAAGCATACCGAGGTCAAGGTTTTCAAGTGTGCTTTTAGCCATAAATAAATACCTCCGCTTTCTGAACGCCGAAGTTCAATGCTTCTTGGTGACTATCAAAGAAAATGTCAATGCGATTGCTTTTGATACCACCGCCGCAGTCCTCGGCAACGTACTCATGCCCATTGATAATAACTTTAGTTCCGTAAGGAATCACGTTAGGGTCAACGGCAATCGTTCTTCCAGCCGTCGCTAAAGTCCCTACAGCTGTATAACCGTCTGAATAAGCTCCACAGCACTTTTCGCAAGCGCAATATGCGGTAAGCTGAAACTCTCCAAGGCTCCAATAAAGAGGTTTTACTTCCTCTTTCTTTACTGTGCCACGACGAAAGTGAAAATCAATCTCGCCATCGTTGTAATAGTTTTCGATGTATTCTGCTTTTGTCCTTTCGGGAGAAATTGCTTTTGCATCATCGGAAGCTCCGATAATAGCGTGTCCCATAGTCATCCCAAGCCCGATAGATAGCAGGGCGGCTCCCGCTTTCACGCAGATGCCGTCCCAGTCAACTCTTGTACGTTTCTTCATCATTCATCACTCCGTTCTGAATTTGCTCATTTTTATGAGCTTGTTTTCATTATATCATACACTCCTGCATTTCGTCAACAATTTTTTTCAAAATTTTTCTTCAACTGTATAGCCCTGCTTTTTATAGATGGATTTTCTTTTCTTCTGCCACGAATATAGAATTCCGAAATCGTCACAAAAATCATAAATTTTTCCGAAATCTTTACCGTCAGCTTTTCGGGCAACACGTCCTGCTGACTGAGTAACTATGACCTCATTCTTTTGTGGCGTTGCCATAACGAGATTGTTTAGCGTTGGAATATCAAGACCCTCTTTTGCGAGAGCGTATGTGGCGATAAGACATTTTACGCTTTTGGATTTGATTTTTTTCAAAACTTCCTCACGATTCTTGGAAGTTCCAGTAATCGTTACACACGAGCATTTCAACAAATCTCGCAGAATCTTTATATGAGCTATCCTGTCCGTAAGCACAAGACAAGTTCCGTCTGACTGCTCTATGCATTCGGCTAAAAGCCCGTTTCTTTCATTGTCGCACACTATTTCGTTCACGAGCGCTTGATAATTGATTGTTCCATCAGGATTCGTACAATCCTCAATATCGGGAGAAAAGCCAGTTTGCCTTATTTCCACATTTACAGGAACCGTTGTTTCAGCAACCTCAGACTTCTCAATCTCGCAGACTTTTGGCCCTATAAGCGCATACATACAGCCTATAAGCCCGTCGCTCCTTTTTGGCGTAGCAGTAAGACCGTATTTATATCTCGCACATAGACTTGAAAGAACCCTTGAAAACATAGTTATTTTAGTTGGAGTTCCGCTTACTCTGTGGGCTTCATCGACGATTATTACATTCCACTCATGTCTTAACTTCGTCAAATCAACCTTACACATCGTTTGGACTGTGGCGAAAGTGATTACCTTTCCGATGTCGATTTTTCCGCCAGTAATCGTGCCATAATCTTCTGATTTAAGATTAAAAACAGATTTAGCTCTCGCCATGCTTTGATTTAAAAGCTCTGTTGTATGAGTTAGCCACAAGGTTTTCAAGCCAAGTCTCGCCGCTATTTCCAAGCCAATCATAGTCTTGCCAGCCCCACATGGAGCAACGACTATGCCCTGCCGAGCCTTTAAAGCGGCCTCTATTGCTTTTTCTTGATAGGGATAAGGTTTTATATTGCTCTCATACAAAAATCGCTCCTGTGGGCTTTTAAACGCCGCAGAGACGCTATTATACGCCAGCTTATCTTTAAAGATGTACGGGAGCATTCCAAAAGGCATAGCTACATAACTTCCACGCCTTTCTAAAAGGGACAGCTTTTCAGGCGTATTTCCGAGCCATTTTCCCATTCTTAGCTTTTTCTCGTAATCAGGATTAGGGAAAATCAGCTTATCGGCATAGCGGCTTTTAATCCAGTTATAGTCTGCTTTGCCTATTATAATTTCGGAGCCGACAATCACATCACCGTTCCCCATATATACTTATCCTCCAAAAGAATGGATTTCTGACCGCTGTTTCTTGCTTGAACGAGCTTTCTGTTAGGCACGAAATAAATCTTATTTTCAAGAAAAATCATAAGGCCAGCGGAACCGCCTACTTTTTTCTCAAAAATCTCAAAGCTCGTCCATTGATTATCTTCCACACGGTCAAGTGGGAATCTTTGTGTTTTCGTGCTGATTACTTTGCAATCGAGAGCAAAAGCACTCGTTACAGAACCTATACGTTTCAGCGCTATAATATCAAACGGCTGTGCGCCTGTAGGAGAACGTGGTATTCTCAGCGCCCAATATCCAAGATACTTTAATCTTTCAGCTACAAAGCCCTCAAATTCGCTTCCAGTCACTTTTTGCGTCCCTCCCTATAAAACTGCATGGGGACTTGAAAAAGCCCCCATGCGTAGATTATGAGCCTTAGAACGGCAATTCCTCTCCATCGTCCTCCTTGAAAACAGGAACGGGAGCTTTGCCCTGCCAAGGCGGTAAAGTTTCCTGCTGTTTGCGACTAAGGAAATACTGGATTTTAGCCCTGCCTTGTTCATCCTGCTTGACCTGACAGCCTCCGATTTTCCCGATATAGCTGTTCAGGTCAAAATTCCCCTCTTCGATGTCAAAACTGTCAAAAAATTGCGTAAGCATACGGTTTGTGATTTCTGGTCTATCATCAAGGAACGTAATGTAATTCCAAAGATGCGTATTCTTACCGCTCACAAGAAGTTTCAGAACAAGCATATCGTTTCCGCTGGACTTGCTTACTGCCATCGAAGCACTTTCGATGGCTACACGGTATCTTCCCGGCTCCAATTCCTCAAACTGAGGCTCTTCCCTTTTATACTGCCATGCCATAATTTAGCCCTCCTTTTCGCCGTTCACATCGGCGGATTTATTTGTAATAGTAACGGCACACTCGCCGTCAGAATTGCTCATAAGAGTATTGGCAAAGATGAATGCCTGAGAATGGCTATTGAAGCGAAATCTAATACGCTCAACGCCGTAAGTTCCTTGCTGTTCCATAATAACGATTACCTTGTTTTCGCTTTCCATTTCATTCATCCTTTCAAAAATCATAAGGTTAAAATTCTTCAACTTTACATCCTTTTCTGGAATCTATCTGATTTTTAGCGTATGTATTTGTGGTAGCTTCGAGAATAAATCCCCTCTGTCCCTCCTTATTGACAGAAATCTTGCCGACCACATCACACAAGCCGCAGATATTGTCAACTATCTTTGCGCTGATTTTCGGATATTGCCGAGAATATGAAGCTCCATCAGGATGCTGAAAAAGCTCTGTCGTTTCCCAAGCTGTCCAGTAAATATTTTTCTTCCACGACTTCATGTAGCGTAAACTGTTCACGAGCTTAAACTGCATATATTGGTAATCAGCCTGAGCAGGAACGCCTTTGTTCTTGCCCTTGCTTCCGAGAGCTGAGAGAATACACCGTTCCAGCTCTGAAATATTATCAACGGCTATATTCTCATAGTCAAGCTCTCCCTTTTCAGCAAGTTTCCCAAGCTCTGTAAGAGTTTCAGTCCAATCGTCAAAAGTGTCGATATTGTCAATAGCCACAATATCAATTTTGGAAAAATCTATATTTTCCATCTTCCGCATAGCGTTTGTGAAAGTTCTGTCTACATCAAGGACTAAAGTTCTGCCCTCACTCTTGTTGGCAATGATTCCAATTGCCGTAGACTTTCCAACGCCGGGGGCGCAGTAAAAAAGCGCTGTAATCGGTGGTTTATTTCCGATTTCTAATTCCAGCTTTTTAATCTGCATCAAGTAAAACCTCCTCGTCTTTGACTTCTCCCTTTTCGATTGCGGAAAGTTGATTTTCCAGATGCTTTTGGAGCGCCAATTTTGCAAATTCGGGAACGCAAGTTATCTGCTTCAAAAGGCCAATCTCAAAGCGGAGCCTTTCTGATTTTTTCAACTTTTCCTCACCCTTTCAAAGCCAATGTAATCCTGCGACGGGTCACAGTTTCCACAGATTGGAGCGTATTCACACAGCCTGCCCCACTTCATACAATGAGACGAATTTCGGTAAAAGAGCTTGCAGTTTTCCATTTCGTTCAACACGGAATCCTGCTCCTCAGAGAACTTGTCTAACTGTTCTTTGTCTCTCACTATGTTGACGAACGTTATTTTAGACTGACTGCCTCCGTCATACCACTCAAAACATCTTTGAGCAAACTCTTCATCCGTTTCGTTTTTCTTTTGTCTGATTGTGGGAGTAGAGCAAACCGTATAAAGAACTTCTTTAGCTTTCATGCCGATTAAATACGTCGGTATCTGCTCGTCAAAGTCAAGGCGCTGGAAATAGCTTCCGTCAATCAAACCGCTTGTCGTTTTGTGTTCGATTACGATTCCGCTGTTTGTAAAGCCGTCCACACGACCTACGATTTTATGTCCGCTTTTGGTTTCGTAATCAAACCATTTTTCCACAGCATCAGCTTTCGGAATTTCGGGCAAAATGTAAGTTTCAAAAGCCTTGACCATTCCCGCTATTTTCGGAGTGTCCGCTTGATACTCATTGCCGTTCAGCAGACAGGCAATGCACTCGTGGTAGGACAGACCCCTTTCAATAGCTTCTGAGTATTCAATCGGCCTAAATCCATAGATATATTCAAGTTGATACATCCGTCTGCAAGCCTTGAAAGCTCTGATTGATGAATTACTCGCCCTCATTGTTCAAAAGCTCCTGCATCTGCTTTTTAAGCTCATTTTTGTCAATCGTTAAGGTTTCATTGATAAGCGTTGAGCCTCTTTCTTTCGCACCATCAGCGATTGACTCGTAAAGTCCTGCTGTCCAGACTGGGTTTTCTCCTTTGTTTCCCACAAGGCATCCAATGAGCACTTCCTTGAAGTTTTCAGCCATTTCAGAATCATTCTGTGCAAGCGCACCGAAAGCATACGAAATGGCGAAAACAAAATCAGAAACAATGTCCTTTCCCTCGCCAGTCAAAGCACAAAACTTAATAGGGTTTTTCAGCTTTTCAGCAAGCGTAGAATCAACTGCCAAAGCAATCATTCCTGCTCACCGCCTTTCATAAGCTCGTCCATCTGCTTTTTAAATTCTTCTGTGTCAACTTGAAGCAGATGATTTCGGAAAGTGTTTTCATCAGCCCCGGCCTCCTCAGCTTCTTCTCTGGCAATTTCATAGGCTTTTCCATTCCAAACAGGATTGTCTTTTTCCGAAAGAACATCAGTAAGAATTCTCTGAAAATCATTAGCAAGTTTTTCGCTGTTTTCTTTCAGAGCGCCGTAAATATAGTCGATTTCCACCATCAAATCCACTAAAAGACTATCAAAACTTCCTTGAATTTTGCAAATGCTAATGGGACTTTCGCCTTTTTCCATTCTATCGGAATTAATGATAAACGCCAGCATTGTTTCTTCATCCTTTCTGATTTGTCACTCGTCCATTTCAAGGACATTATTGATTTTTGCCTTAGACAGCTTGGAAAGCTCGCTCTGCTTCCCCCCGCGGTATCTGCCCGATTCGAGCGTACAGATTGTTACCCTCGTAAGTCCGCAAAGCTGTGCGAACTCCTCTTGATTCAAGTCGTGCTTCGCTCTGTATCGCAGAACCTCCTCCCTTAAAACATCAAGGTCAGTAATCATGTATACCCACCTCCTTTCTGATTTATAATCATCATATCATGCGTTTTTGCTTTTGTCAATATATTTTTCCTATTTTTATATTTTTTATTCTCTTACTATGTACCTTTATTCTTTTTATGTAGGAAAAAAGGTACATAGTAAAAAAGTATATATAAAAATAATAATATATAAAGAAAGTTATATACGGCGATTTTTGTACACGAAAGGTACATTAACAGTCGAGGAAAAGCAGGGGCTTGACGAAATCCTCACCTATGCTGATACCCATGTGGTCTTGAATGTTCTTCAAATCCTCCTCGGAAATTGAAGTCAAATTACCGTCGTAGTCGTGATGGCAGACAAAAAGATTTCCAAAAAGACTTCCGAATATGTCGCTGTTTGCGCTGACTCTCGGATTGTCAATAAGAAGCCCGTTATCGTCGCAGACAATATCAAATTCAATTCCTCCGATAGAACGAACCACGATGTCAATGCAGTCACAGTTCAGAATCTTGTAAAGCTGTTCAAGGGAATCGTTTTCTACTTCAACGAGTTCAGCTTTCGGAGAATCGCTGACATCAACCAAAAAGCCTTTGATTTTCATTTTTACTCCTCCAAATCTTTGTAATCGTCTGGATTGTAATTTTTCATCCAGTCAGCTAAAATCTGCCTCGCTTCTTCCTGAGTAACGCCGAACTGTGAAACGATGTAAGGCGTAGCGCCAAACATATTTACGATGCCTGACCTCCTGAGCCGCTCAAGAAAAATCCAATACTCGTTCATACTCACACCTCCTCAACAGAAATGATGCGATAATTGCAGTCAACGCCAAGCCCGTAAATTCTCTTGCATTCTTCAACGGAAGAAACTACGCATTCCTGCCTGTTCCACTTTCCGTGGCTCCATTTGTCCATGTACTCAAAAACGATTCTTACCATTTTTTCATCCTTTCTGCCATCGTAACCTCCGTGGCGGGATTTTTATTACTGAACTCTTTTGAAACCGTTAGCCGCCATTTTGAAATAATTATTTGCGCTATTCTTGTTGTCAAACTCCTTGATTGTGGAGCTTGAAGAACCACCGTTCTTATAATGCTTCCTGTAGCCAGCGGGAGCATATTCTTTGTAAAATCTCAGATAAAATTTTCCGCCAAATTCAAAAGCATCAATTTCTCCGTGAGTCATGCAACCGTCAGGAGCTTCAAGGTTGTCATAAGCAAAAACCTTAACTTTGATTTCTCCGTTATCGTAAAGCTCCCAAAATCTTTCGTGCGTCATTTCTTTGGCCTCCTATGAATTCTTGGTTTTCCTTGATTTCATGTTCATTCTACCATATGTTTTTGCATTTGTCAATATATTTTTTCATTTTTTATCTAAAGAAAGCAAAAAAGAATTACGGTGACGAAGTTTCGCCGCCGTAATTCTTTTAGAAGGATGAATGATGAGGTCGGATAAAGAAACAAACAAGCACGCCTATACTCTCTCCAGCACAGAAATAGTATCACATACTGCTGAAAATGTCAAGCGTTGATTTTGCGCATTACGCCATTATACAAGTTCGGATTTACAGCAGAAAGAATATTCATAAGTTCATCCATTATTGCCCACATATCGTCGGCGTTTTTTCCGCTTATAGCTTCCGAAAATTCTGAATCGCTCAAATAATTCACGGTTTTTTCGATTTCTGTTTTTGGAGCTTCTGCGAATGAATAACTTGGTATTTCTTCTTTTCTGCCGAACATTTCATTGCGAATTGTGTAAAATGCCGCCAGCTTCAAACAAGTGCTTGCGTTAGGATTTCTTTGCCCTTGACATTCGGCAATGGCCTCCTGTAAATCGTGTTCAGTTATCACAGAGGCCACCTCCGATTACTGCATATTGTTGATTTTATCCATCATTTCCCGAAGCTGGTCACGCATTTCGGAAATGTCCTCACGGGAATAGCCGCCCTCACGGGAATATCTGCCCATGCTGTCACGGCGCACGTTGCCAGTCCTGCCTCTTGCATAAGAAGAACCGCCTCCACGATTCCCACCTCTACGAGCGTAAGAACCGCCGTCGTAAGCGTAAGAACCGCCGCCGTCCTCCATCATTGCCATAGTAGACTTAATGGATTTCAGCGTGTGCGTCAGCTTATCAAGATATTCCACATCACCAGCAGAAAGCTCACCGCCAGACATACGGAGCTTTTCAGCCGCTTTTTCAAGCTCCTGCATAGTTGTTTCGCAAAGTTCTTCCAAAGTTTCCATCTTATCGTTCATGATTTTCAACTCCTTTCTCTCAGGCTATTCTTGTCACAACAAGATTTGCGTTCTTCACAAGTATTGCGGTAGGAGCGTCAGCCGCAGTCAGACCAGCAGATGTATTTTCAACCGCAATCGTATAGCAACAGCCACGAGGAACCGTTATAATTGCAGTAGAAGTCACATTTCCAAAATTTTCATCCGTTGGAGGGTCTGCCGCTACAGCCGCAGGAGTGAAGATAGCTTTGCTCGTCTGAATCGGCTCACCGTCGATAGCTAAGGACACAGAAATCGGGCCAAGTGTGCCATCGGACGGAACCGCTATGTTACCATTGAAAACAACTTGATAACGAGCGAAGCAACCGCAAGCGTTGTTGACAACGCCACGCAGAGTAAGGATGCCAGAGCCATTTCTATGAATGACATAGCCCCGATTGCAAGGAATAGAATCCTGCAACAGCACGTTTTGATTCGACTGAACGGTCTGTACAGAATTGTATATATACTCAGCCATGACTAAACCTCCTGCTTACGCCACGTTGCCGCAACCGCACCCGTAGTTATTACCACAGGTAAAAATCGGCTGAGAGCCATAAACAGGTACAGTTTTCACAGGGCAGTTATTGAGCCGATTGTACAGAGCATCGACCTCGTTATTAAGGCCCTGCTGGAAAATAGCAGTCTGAGCATTGTTGTTCGCCAGCAGTTGAGCCGTCTGGTCAACCTGAGAAGCCTGACCGCGAGCGTACATAAGCTCCTGCCGAAGCTGGGCAATGGTATCGTTCTTAGCGTCAATCTTGTCTTGGCAAAGCTGGTCAAGAATACGCTGAGTGGAAGCGGTATTCGCCGCAATGACATCACGCAGAGCGTCATTCACAGTCGCACGGTCAGCGCAAGCCTCGGTAGCTACGGTATAGCGCAGGTCTGCAATGCCGCTGTTCACGCCAGTAAAGCCAGCGGTATTAGCGGTCTGCTCCGCAAAGGAACGATTCAGAGAAGCCAGCTCATTGCTGTACATCTGCTGAGAAATAGCGTTCTGAGCGCCAGTAACCGCCGTTGTAGTACCCGCAAAGCCATTGCAAAGAGACTGCTGAACGCCAGAGAAGCCGTTAGCCATAGCCATCTGCATATCACCGCAACAACCGCAAAGCTGAGTAGCAAGATTGCTCACACCATCACGAACGGAAGTGATACTGTCGTGAAGCTGGGCATCACGGAACCCGCCAGAGACGTTGTTGGACACGTTCTGCTGACCATTCAAGAGCCAAGGAAAGTCATAGCCAAGAGCCATATTGCCGTAACCGCCGAATCCGCCGCCAAAGCCGCCCCACATACCGTTACCAGCAAGCAGGAAGAGAAGAATAATCCACCAGCCATCACCGCCAAAACCGCCAAAGCCGTTGCTCTGACCGTAACCGCCAGTAGGAGAAACAAGCATGGTCGTATTCATGCCGTTCTCGCCGTCTGTAAGAGCCATTTTCAAAAACTCCTTTTTCTAAAAATTTATACAAACTCAGCGTAGCGCTCCACCGAGAAAGTACACTCACTTGCCGCCCATAGCACGGAATATCTCATTCGCTTGCTGAACTGCGACATTGTATTGCTGTTGCGTAATTCTGCGTGAATTCAAAAGTTTTTGAACTTCTTCTTGCGGATTGCCATGAAAGCCACGTTGAAACTTCTGAATCTGAGAAATAAGATTTTCAATCCCGCTCTTTGGAGCGGACTGCATCATACTATTAAAAAGCGGATTAGCCATCTGTTATTTCCTCCCCTTTTTCGATTCTCTCTTTAAGCCTCTTTATTTCGCTTCTAAGCGCTTCTAATTCTTGCTTAGTAACATAATCCCCTTGCTGTGAAAAACTGTTTGTAGGCGAATTGTGGGCCTCACGGATGGTATAATCAATTATTTTTATACTCGGCATACCGGAAGCGTCTGCGGATTTAAGATAAATAGTCTGAGCCTCGCTATCCCAAAGCTGAACGGTTGTGTTCGGAGCTACGAGATAACTTTTAGCTCCCGCCTCACCTTGCACCCAAATAATCCCGCTGTTTATCTGTTGCTGTTGCTGTGGATATTGCTGTTGATAATACGGCTGGTAAGTAGCTGGATAATAATTCGCCATTTCTGATTACCTCCGATAAAAGAAATATTGCGGAACGAGCGAAGAACTGTTCCAAGTATCGTAAAGGATTCCGCTTTTTACAGTCGCCACATGGCCTCCAAAAGCCAATACAAAAGTTCCCACGGGATTATCTCTGCAAAAATCCTCTGCTGTATAACAGTCTGGACAGGTGTTCGGTATTGCTTCTCGATTAAAACCGTGTTGACGCAATGTTGCTGACCACACCGCATCTGAGGACGGCATATCCGCCATTTGATAAGCGTTTTCAACGAGCATTGAATAAGCTGTTTCCCAATCAACATCAAGAGCTTTCGCTATAGCTCTTACAGCGCAATCTCCCACACGCCTTGCCATTGGGTTAGGATTGTACTGCTTCCACATAGCAATCCCTCTCAATCGCTTCAACGAATTCAGCTAAAGCCTCAAAGCCGAAGTTTTTGATAAATTCGTGGACGGTCTTATAGGCCGTATGCATTGGAAAACCACACCTATGAAGCCTTTCAATAAAGATGTTCACGCTATCAGCTCCTTTCTGAAAAAAGCATATAAAAAAATCCGTGTACGCTCCATGAAGCGTAAACACGGATTTTATGAATTTTTCCTGAATAAATAAAAAAATCCCTAACACAGCTTTTTCAGCTATGTTAGGGATTAAAGATATTTCGATATTTCAGCAAGCCTTTTGTCCAAAATTGAATAAATCCATCGTGGGCTTAAATCAACTTTTTCGGCTATTTCCTCTGCGGTCCATCCGTCAATGAAATGCAATCGCATTATGAGCCTGTCACGTTCTTTATGGATATACTCGGATATAGCAAACTCCATTTTTGAGTTAGAGTATTCAATCTCAATCATGGTTCAGCGCCGCCTCATCGCCTTACCTCTCGCTTTTCCACCCTTGCGTCTGCGTCTCCTCGTTCTCATCGTTACTCTCAGTCTTTGTGCCATTATAATCAACTCCGTTGTTATCTCCGATAATATTCACACCTTTGCCGTTCTGTGAATATTGATATGTTTCTGTATAGTCCTCAAAATCATACTGAGCTATATAGTCAAGCCAGTCCTTATTAATTTTGTCGATTTTTTCAAGGCACTCACGATTGATTATTTCAATTTTGTCAAGGCAATTCTTATTGAGAATAAAGCAAAAAGCTACGCAAGCCGCAATCAAAACCAACGAAATGATGTGTACGGCAATATGTCTGCGCTCTCTTCGGTCTGCCCTCGCCATGCTTTTCTCATGCGCAACATACGGCACAGGCTCAAAATCTCTCCGCTTTTCCTTACAGGTATTGCAATCCGCCATTTCTTCATCCTCCTACATCTTTTAGTCACTTCAAAATTAGAGATAAAACTGCTCCCACAAGGGCAATTATTACAGCCGCCAATGTGGTTTTGCTGACCCATGTGATTGTGTCAAGTTTCTGCTTAATCAAGGCCAGTTCCGTACTGTCATTTGACAGCTTTTTGTTGACTTCACTCATTTGACTATCGCACTCGTTTCTCGGAATAAAGATTTCCCGCAAACGTGCAATATCTTCGTTATCAAGAGGCATTTTTCTCACCTCCTTTTCACAAGCACATCATAAACGGAAAATAAAAAAAAGTCAAATAAAAATAAGCGGACGAGCGGTTGTTCTCGTCCGCTTATTTAGCCTTTTTACTTTTCGATGCTGTAGAACTCGTTGTTGATGTCCATTTCAACGGCTCCGTTCTTGAAAGCGGAAGCAAGAAGCGCTTCGGCACTTTCCATTGCATCTTCAAAGCTGTTGAAGCTGTGACTGTACTTGCCTCCAACCTTGATGCACTCGTTAGCAGAGTTCCAAAATCTGACTTCGTAAGTTTTCATTGTTTTAACCTCCTCACTTTTCAGGCGCAATGTAGATGGTGGTGTGAAGCTTCGCAAGCATTTCGACCTCTTCATCACTCATGGCATGATGCCAGCTCTTCTCGCCAGCTTCGGGATATTCGCTCTCGATGTAATCTCTGACCTCGGACTCCGTGCCTCTGCAATAAACGTAAGTATTGAAACCGTGCTGAATGACTTTATACTGCCAAACGTGTTCAATCTCGCCGTTTCTCATAATGTAAGTGTGCTTTCTTTCCATCTTGTTCATCCTCCTGATTTTTGATTGACTTTGCTTCCTGATTGATTCTGTAATCATATTACCATACTCTTTTTCATTTGTCAATACTTTTTTTCAATTCTTTTCAAAAATAAAGGCAGGAAAAATCCTGCCTTTATTTTGCCACTCGATGTATGATTGTAATTAGCCGTTCAAGCGTGACTGGCTCCTGCCAGCTGTAGTGTCCTTTATCGTCGCCTTTTACTATTCCCTCAGCGATTGCCCATTCTCGGGCCTCCTGTGACCACTCAGAGGCTTTTTCATCCGAGTTAGTATAATTAGGTCTTGCCGCGCCCAAAAGGTTTGTAAACGGTCTAAAGCGCCTCAGAACGGCTCCGCCGTTTGACTGACTTCCAGAAATAGAAGTATTCCCCTCAATCGTGGTTATTCCAGTATCAGATACTCCCTCAATAATACCCGTGTGGTCTGCTATGCCATCGTTGTCAAAATCAAAGAAACCTATATCGCCAGCTTTGTAATCGCTTGTGACCCATTGCCCTTGCTTTTTAGCCCAATCGACATAGTAAGGGCAGTAAGCGGTTTTGTTACCGCCGTAAAACAGCTCCGAGCATCCCGCGTGTTTGAAACACCACCAAAGGAATTGTACACACCACGGCACTCCGTTCCAGCCGTACTCAGCACCGTACTTCTGCCTATTGCTGTTAGCAGGATTCTCGGTCACGCCGATTTCGTTCTCAGCGACGAGAATAACATCAAGAGCGGTCTTTCCCATCTTTCACCCTCTCCTCATACCGCATAGTGCTAATTTTCAAAACAGCGCCAAGGAATGTGTCAATCGCCGCAATCGTGCCCACAATTTGTTCTGCATACGGCAAGCCCCAAATAGAGGCCAGCGCAAAATACAGCGTTCCAAGCGCAGGGAGAATGATTTGGGCAATAAACTTCAAAATGTCATAGAGTTTGTTGGACATAATATCACTCCTCGTATTCATTCAAATCTCTCGGAAAATAAGTTACCACTTGAATAACATCCGCATATTCAGTTAAATCAGTAATAGTTCCATTTTGTTCAAAAAAAGCACTTTCTAATCTTAATCCGGATTCAGAATTATCATCTTGTTTCCAAACAACGGTAGCCGCAACCGATTGTTCTGCGTCACAATATCCGAATTGTGCTGTTATATCAGGAGTATCTTCTTCAGCGTGATTAGTTGCCCAAAGATGCGCCTCCGCCGAGCCAATTTCTCCAGCATCAATATGCATTAAAAGAAATTTTTTATCTCCGTAAAATCCCAAAATTTTTATAAAAGCATCGTAAAAGGGCATTCCTTTTCCTGTATTAGCAACTTCCGAAAACGGATTGCTTAATGTTCCGTACACAGGTATGTAACCGAAAGCCCATCCAAAAATAGAATAATCTAATTCCACTCGTCCAAGCGCCGGATAACCTTCGTCCGGATAGATATATTCCATTCCCTTGGTTATGTTTTGATTTCTCAATTCTACTATTTTGTCTTGTAGCTTAGATGGGTCTATGCCTTGGGCGCTTTTTGCTATTTCGTACAAATATTTCTCACTTCTCGTTTTCGGTGTTGGCAAGTCGTATTCTTGACCGTTTGCTATAGCCAAGTAAATCTCTTCTTGCGTAAGTGGAACTTTAGGAATATTATCGGGCATATTTAACTCTCCTTTCAATATCCTATGTATGTGTACTTCTGCGGATTCGGATAATTAGATGCATGAGTATAGGCTTCCATGCTCGAGGCAGGAACGTAAATAACACAATCATCCGATATTCCATAAAAAGCAGATTCAAGTACCTGTGGAGGAGTTTCTGCTTCAAAACGGATTTCTCTCAACGAAGAACATTCATAAAACGCTCTTTCTCTAATCATTATAACACTTTGCGGGATTTTCAAAGACGATATACTCTCTGCTCCGTAAAATGCCTCAATACTTATTTGAGTAATAGAATCAGGGATAACGATATATTCTAACATTTTGCAATTTTTGAACGTTTTATCCCCGATAAACCTAATGTGTGGTAATGTAACGAATTTTAATGATTCGCAGTTCTCAAATGTTCTGTTACTAATTATATCTTTATATATAGAATTTTGAGGGTAAGAAACCATTTCCAGCTTTTTGCAGTTCGCACGAGAACCCAACCTTTCAGATCCACTATTTGGAGATATAAAGCATTTGATATTCACTTCTTCTGTAGAATCTTTTGAACCTGTTGCATTACAAAACTCTAAACCTATAAATCCGTTTATTTCAGACTTGTCAAAGCCGCTATTTCCAGCTATAAATATCCCTTTCAAAGCTTTCTTGTAGTAAGCGTTCAGACTATCGTTTTCATCCTCGGAATTTCTTATTAGAGAATCAGAATTATATTTAACATACGTCCCGTTCATTGTTCGACCGTAAGAATCATAGTCCCGTATGCGAATTACATAATTTCCACTTTTTGCATATGTGTGCCTGACTGAAACTTGCTGTTGTTCATCCGCAAGATTCGGCAAAGTTTCAGTTGTTTCATCACCCCAATCTATTGTTACTATATGTCTATATTTAAAAGTGATTAGCGGAGAAAGATAAGAAGATTCCAAACGAATAAAAAGATATGTGTAACTGAATGAATGTAAAGCGCCAACAACAAGCTTTCCATATTTTTGAACGTATTCCTTTGCATCAGACAATCTGTAGTTCCATTCAAACAGAAATTTATCATCATAGCGATTTTTATAATAAATGGCATAATCCTCAGTTGAGTGGTCGGGCGGGTCGGGCATAGCGTCCAATTCCAGAAATTCGGAAGCGGAATATGAATACAAGATTACACCATCATAATCCACAAAAATAACATCTTTCGGCTGGACTACGGTATGAATTGGAGTTTTTACGGAAACGGAAGAAAAAGCCTCGTTTTCATCCGCTGTATACGTTCCATTTTTTGCTATATCTATTGTTCGGACGGTTATACCTTGCTTCTTATCAAGAATACCTTTCCAATATTGTTCCAGTCTTGTTTTAGGCTCAGGCAAATCATACATACAATTAACTCTCCTTTCTCAGTCGATAATAGAATTTATTTGTTCCAAAATCATTTCAGAATCAATTCCGTAATCGCAAAGACTACCGGGTATCTTGTTCATTTCTTTTGAGCAAATTTTGTCTACAAGTTCTGTGTTCATTTCTCCTATGCTAAAATGAATAAAACTTTGACACCAGCCGTCTTTTTTTGTGGCTCTCGCCCAACTTGCAACCTTTTTTCCATCTGCCAAAATATCATTATTGTCTTGCGATACATTGACTTTTTTCTCATCAAGAAGCCAAGAAAATATCTTTTGGAATATTGTCAAGACAATGTCGCTGTCGCCCCACGTTATTATTCCTATAGTTAAATCTCCAGCCATGTTTACTATGCTTCCTCCAAGATATTCTCCTTGACCAATTTCAAGTCCGAGATTTTTGCATTCAGCTCTATTCAGAGTAGGTAACTTCCCCGTCCATACGCACATAGTATTTGACGTGTGAATAGCCAAGCATTCTTCTGTATACTCAGAAACTATTTTTTCAAACTCTTTACAATCAGATGTTCTGTAAACTTTCATTATTTCCACCCACTTGGAATATCATTGTAGTTATCTGCATTCACGCACCCCCGAAAACACATTGAATGAGAATGCGCGGATTTCCATATGGTTTCATCCCAAAGCTCGGGAACATTTCCTGTAATAGAAGAACAGTTGCTAAAGCAGTAATTAAAATACATCACACCTGTACAATTATTGAACAAATTCAATGGTATTCCTGTAAGAGAAGTGCAATCGCTGAAACAGCCTCTGTTAGGAATTCCAAAATAAGTTACTTTTGTACAATTATCAAAAAGTCCGGATGGTATCGAAGTTATAAGCGAACAGCCACTAAAGCATCCGCTAAATGCAGTCGCCTCCGTACACGCATCAAACAGCTCACTCGGAATAGATATGAGAGAAGAGCAATCAGCAAAACAGTTGTGAAAATATTTCGCATTTACGCAGGAACTAAATAACCCCGCAGGTATTTCCGCAAGCGCAGTACAAGACTGGAAACAGCCTATTTTATCGGTCATAGGATTCAGAGTTCCGAAAGTATCAGCGGAAACGCATTCGCTGAATAATCCTGACGGAATAGATAAAAGGCTTGTACAGCCATAAAAACAGGCTTGGAAATCTCGGGCTGATACGCAATGTTTGAAAAGGTTTTCGGGTATAGAAGAAAGATTGCTACATCCCCAAAAGCAACAATAAAAAGATGTTATTGAATCGCATAAATCAAGCAACCCGGACGGCAAAGAAGTTAGTGACGTGCAACCACAAAAAGCATAATTAAGGGAATCGGTCATCGGCCTTTTTGTAGGCTTGGTGATTTTTGAAAGTTCCGTACACCAAGCAAACGAACCACTTCCTAAACCGCATCCTCCTCCAAAAATAAATTCCTTTAAAGTCGGATAAGTATTTGACTTAGATGCGCTTGAATAACTCCCCACAAATCCATAACTTCCAGTATCAGCACCGCCGCCAAGCCACCATTCAGCCTCTCCGTCACAAATAAATTTTACATTATATACGCCGGAGCTTTGATATGTATGACTTGCACGAACAAAATATGCGCCCTCTTTTTCACCAGACACACTACCGTCGTAGCTTTCTAAACCGCTATCATCACCCCAATCTATAAAAACTCCGTTTTTTGCAGATTGGGTATAATAAACATTTTGCGTTAGATTGCTTGTGATATTGAACAGAGCTTCGGAAGCATCTTTAAAAACGACCCTCCATTTTCCGCCTATTACCATAAGGATTTTTCCGTTATCGTCGGAAGATACAGGAGGCAAGCCGCTATTATCAATCCATTCCGTATCAAAGCTCACATTGCTTTTTTTAGCAAGTATTTGTCCAGTAGTTCCAAGAGGAGGAACACCGCCGCCAGTAGTAGAAATTTCGCCTGATTTTACAGAACTTTCAATCTGCTTTTTAGCGACGATTCCAACGAGGTCTTTCATCTTCTGCTGTCTGTTATAACCTCTCGCGTCTGCACTACGAGCTATTTCATATCCTTGTTCAGTATAAGATACACCGCCAGAATCAACCGTAAAAGATGTGAAAAAGCCTCGCTCACCGAAAGAATGAGAAATGGAAGTTATCAGACCCAAATCCACACTTTGAGAATCGTCGTAATAAATAGAAGCTATATCGTTGGGAATCAACTGAGGACGCAGAGGAGCTTCAAACGTTTCCAAAACACCGATATATTGATTTTCAGCCGCAAGCTCTTCTGCGTATTCTTCAAGCTGTTCCTGAGTTAAACCGTCAGGCGCACGCTCGTACTTCGTTTTTGTAGCGCCTATATTCCATTCTTGGTAATTGCCCACAGGTTTATAAACAGTCGCAAGCTCAACTCCGTCTGCGTCTATACCATTTACAGCTATCCTTGAATAAGCCGCATCGGAGCTTTTTCTTGTTCTGCGTCTTACGACCTCAGAATTACCGTCAAACTGATAAACGCCAATTTTTGGCCTTTCGCTCCACCAGTCATAGCCAACTACAACAGTTCCGTCAGGAAGTTCTTCAATATCCCAAGTTCCGTAGTAATATTCCTGCATCCTGCGGAAACCGTCAAGATAGGTCATATCAGGGTCAAAATTCCAAGTTTGCCTCCAATCCGTATCAGGCGCTTGCTGAACTTTATACTTTGTTATTCCAGCTTTTTCAAAAATATCCTCAACTACCTCGCTACTTGTACCTTGGTAGTGGTAATTTTCATCAAAGCTCTGGCCCGAAAGTAAAAATCCTATAGAATTTCTGCCCGATATGGAAAGTGTCGGGGAGTATTTATCGTAATCGACAGAATCAAGATAAGCAACCATAATCGGATATTTTTCAGAGTTGCCATACGCTATAGAAATTTCAATTCTTGCACCCGGAAGAAGAAGCCCACCGTCGCCGCCAAAAAGCTCGAATCCGGGATTTTTGAGAGTTATGGAAGTTTGAACTATCGGACTATCCGCAGTTATATCAACTTTCCCGTTTTCAAGATAATGACCAATATCAACGGCGTATTGATACCTGAGAAGCCATAAGTTAGAATCATCCACAGCCGCTCCGTATACTTCGCCGTAATAGGGATGGTCAAAGGATAAGTCCAAAAATTCATCTTCTGCAAGATTGATTTCTTCGCCGAATTCCGCATCTTGCCAATGCCCTTGATATATCTGAGCTATTTTTGTTGAAATTCCGTTTTGCGTTCTATAAACGCTCTGACCGTCAGCGGTAAAGTAATCGACTACGCCGCCAACGTCTGTAGCGTCTATTTTTTTGTAAAACTCCCACACTATTGGGGCGCTCGTCGCTGACATTTACTCGCCTCCCGTATAAGCACCAAGTGTAATTGTAATTTGACCGTTCCATACATTATTTTGACTTTTCGGAACATACGGCGTTGTATAATCGGCGGTTATAACGGCTCCACTTGCAGGAGCTTCATCAAAATGAACGTTATTTCCATAATTCCCCGTAGCCACGAAATAGCAAGGATATGTGGAATAACCGCTGAAATTTGCGTATACTCGCCAATATTTATTAAACTTGTAAGTCTCGGGAACAGTTATAAGGCCAGAGCTTCCAGCTCCTATTTCAATCCATGTAACCATATCGTTGGATGTAAAAATCTGCTGACCGCTTTTATAGACATAATTAACGCCTGCTCCATTGCCTCCAAGTGCATAAGGATTATAATAATAGCTATTTGTAGATTTTATGCTGTTATTATAATCAAGCAAAGCTGACTGCTTGGGAATGTGTATAGCATCTGTAGATTGAGGGTCTATGCCCTCCATATATTTGCCTATATATTGGTCTTTGAATTTAGCTGAAATAGTTCCTGCACTTGCAACACCGTCAATGTAAACAGTACCGTTCACAGGAAGTTCAAACTTAGTGGGCCAATCAGTTTCGGAGCCGTCGCCAGTACCAACGCTTTCAGAAGTTACAGCATAATCTCCAAGCAGGTCAAAAGCAAATGCTCCGTCAGTAAAGAGAATAGACCTAAAGCCTCCCACATTCAAAGCTCCTGCGGAAGCATGAATGCCCGAAATAATCCATTTCTTTTGAGAAGCATTCCCGGAAACAGAAGCACCAAGAGAAAGACTTTCCAAACTTCCAGCCGCAATTCCTTTGCTAATATACAAAGTAGAAGCGGACGGTTGGATGCCGAACCAATGAGAGGACGGAATATACTTTATCTTACCGTTTGCATATCCGTTCACGTCCCAATGGAAGAAAACAGTAGAGCGAATAGTAAGAATATCGGCGTTTGTCTTTTGAATGCTGATAGGATTTCCATTCATATCCTGCAACATTGCGTGCGTTGTAAGCCCTCTTTGAGATTTAAGACCAACTTCGCAGATAGTCACGCCTACAGCTTCCGTTTCATCAAGAGTTATGGAAGTAGTTCTGCTATTCCACCCCTCTACAAAATGGGTATCGTCATAGGTATATCCGCCACGCTGTTTCTGCCCCTCAGCGTGGAAAAGGTCTGTATCAGAAGCCGCAGGAGTTCCAGTACCACTACCATACGCAATATAATAGGCTACATCATACCCCGAAAAAAGCTGTGTCCAGTAATTATCAAGAATGATGTTATAAGCCTCTGCTTTTGACTTGATAGCGCCAGTTTCCGAGTCTGAAATTTCTATTTCAAATTTATTGTGAAGTTTGAAATTTAAATTCAATTCCTGCTTCAAAACATTACGTTTATTCCCTCTTATCACGCTATACCCTCCTTTCGTTAAATATCATCAACTTTCGTCAGTACAAAATTATAGTTTGCGTCAGATGCTTCCATAGCCTCATTTTCAACGCCATTATACACCTTGCCGTAGGCAAGTTCAATAGAAATGCTTGCGTCTGTAAGAACAGCCGAATGCTCAGATTCATAACCGCTCTCGTAATTAGGCTTATACATTCTTGTGGTAATGCTTGAATCAGTTGCGGAAATATGCTCTCTGTCTGATTGCACTTGTTCAAGAGTTTCAATATCAAGCACTTCTCCAGAAATACTTGCGCTCGACAACTCTTTATGCTCAGTTCCTTGTTTTGCCAGCCCCTCAAATTGAGAGTAAATTTCGTATACGTCGCCGTTTGAATCTTTGGCTTGCAGGACTATTCTATAATCCCAAGTTCTTGAAGCGGAAATATCGACCCACTCAACGTCACTTGGCCCCATAGCAACTTGTTCAGCGTCTTTCCACTCGCCGCCTATAAACTGCCTATAGAAGATTTTACCGTTTAGAACAAAAAACACTATAAGGCCGAAGTCAAAGCTACCAACCCTCGACCACATACCACGAACAGCAGATACAGCTACGGCATTTGAACTTGCTATCGAATAGACGAGGAAGCCGTATTTAGCCATTACAGCACCGTCAGGAGTAACCCAAAAAATCCAAGGCTGTTTATCAGTAACGAACTGAGAAGTCCCGTCTGTAGATTTAGGCATAGTTCCGTTAAAAGCTATAGCAATATCCACAGCTTCAACCGTGAAATTGTTTAAGCTATTCCACTTATGCTGTGTTTGAGCTGGATTAGCAATAGCAAATTTTACGCCAGCTACACCATTCTTGATATAGCCAATATAAATTCTATCGTTAGCTGAATTTTCTACAGGATGGCGTACCGCTATATCCACTTTCGTCAATCCGTCAGCATCAAGCACTTTGTACTTTTCCAGTTTTGCACTCGAATCAAGCGGTATATCGTTTCTGATTGAGAAAATTACAGCTCTCGGGTCTGCATTATTATATTTCGTCTGCTGTAGGCTCTTAATTCGCCTATAAAGCTCATTGCTTATTTTACGCATATAAAATCATTCCTCAACCAAAAAGCGCACAGAGGCCCGATAAATCTCACCGTAGACGACAGCAGACCAGCGCGGCTCTGATTCAATATATCCGTCGTATTCGTTGCCTTTATATCTTACAGTCAAAAGCCTATTCTCAGCCTCAGCTTGATTAACTCTTTGCATATCCTCCTGAGAATAAACACGAATTGTAAGATTTAGATACTTTGCGCCAACGCCGAAAGTTTGAGTTAAATACTGTCCGCCGTATAGCTTCGTATTGATTTTAGTCCTCTCAATGCCGAAACTTACGTTTACGACTTCGCAGAGTTCTTCACCGTTTTCTACAATGGAATAAAGCATATCAAGTCCTCACTTCCATAGCCAGTCTGTTTACAAGGTCATTATAAACCAAATCAGCCGCACCGATAAACTCCCCTCTGTTGTTCACTCCATTAACGTGAATTGTGCCGGAGTGATTATAATTAACAGCGGACGGTCTTTGATTCACCGAATATCCCATTCCCATTGTAGCAAGATTCATCTGATTTTCAAGATTAGACTTTAAAGAATCAACTATTTTTTGCGTCCATCCCGCAAGGTTAGAAGCAAGCCAGCCGCCATTATCATTGATTCCATTCCACAAGCCTTGCACAACATTCTGTCCAACATCCTGCATAACACGGGACGGGCTGTGAATATTCAGCTTTTCCTTTATGGTATCTATGATTTCGTCAGCGGTCATTTCAGAAGCATTTTCAAGCTCTGGAATTTCGTCATCCAAGCCTTTCACAATTCCGAGAAGAGTTTCCTTTCCGGTATCGCTCATTTCGCCCGGAAGTCCCTCAAAAGCACTTAAAATGGTTTTTACCATTTCCTGTGAATCGGAATCTATGTCTTTCCCCGATTTCTTCATCTGTGCTGTAAGTTCAAGGAAAGATGCGGCGCTCTGCAAATCAAGGCTTTTGAGCATATCGCCATAAGCGGAAACCGCAGGAGATAGCGCACCACTCCAATCAGCGAATTTCAAGAAAAACTGTCCCAAATCAGAATCATATTGTCCGAGGAAGTTCTTCATTGTGTTCCCTATTTCCGCAAATCCGTCTACGCTCTCCTCAGCCCAACGCTTAGATTCACCTTGAATTAAACTATGCGCTTCGTCAAAATAGGACTGGTTTTCAGCACTCATTTTCACGAAATTATCATGTGCTGTTTTCTGCTCTTCCAAATAAGCCGCAGAGCCAACCTCTCCACGAGCTTTATAGAAATTCTCGATTCGGGTCAATTCATTTGTATACCAAGTATCTGTGGCACTTTGAGCCTCATCGTAAGCGGCCTGAGTATTCGCCAAAAATTGTGCCGCACCCTCTTCGCTGATACTCCCTGCTTCAAGGCGAATTTTCGTAAGCTCGGAAACCTGATTCTGCCTGTAAATTTCCAGCTTTTCATTTTGAAGCTCTCTCAGTTCATCCACATAATTGCGAATGCTTTCAAGCTCGTCATCACGCAAACCCCTCTGCTCACCAAGGGCTGTTGATAGGATAGATGTGATATTGCCCTCTTTTTCGTTTATCATAGCGTCCAAATCGCTAATTGTTCTCCCGTTTTCGGAAAGCAAATCATTTACATCAAGTATAGACGGCTTTACACCAGCTATTTTGTCACCAAAGGCCACGACTTCATCTGCATAAGCACTCAGTTCTTCACGAATCGCACTTGTGTCTATTCCCGTGAATATCTCCATAAATGCACGGCTGATTTGTCCGGCTCCACTCAATATGCCTTTTGCAAGAGCTTCAATGATTTTTGGAACAGATTCTACGATTTTAGGAATCGCTTTTATAAGTCCGCTTGCAATTCCTACAGCAAGAGAAACTGCGGCATCTATCATAGATTCTATTGTATCAGGGTCTGTAACCACATCAATCAAGGCATCGACAACGCTCAAAAACGTTTTAGTCAAAGATGGCATAATTTTCTTTAATGCAGTTGGTATTTTCTTCGCCATAGACGGCAAACTTTTGGATAGCGAATTTACAATAGCTGTTCCTATATCCAAAACTTTAGGAAGTTGCTTTTCAATGTTTGACATAAGGCCAGCAAATCCGTCTGTAATCTTTTCAACTCCTCCATTTTCCCCCGAAAAAACGCTTGCAAGTCCATCCATTACATCCGCTATAGAGGGCAGAAACTCAGAGGACATATCTCTTGTTATGCCACTCATAGCAGTTTTCATATCCTGCAAGCTATCTTGATACCTCGCCGCCGCTTTTACAGCCTCGTTAGACATAACTCCGCCCAACTCGTGTACACGGTCACGCATTGCTTTCGTATCTTCCGCAGAAGTATTAAGAAGAGCGCCAAATTCCATAGCTCCTCTGCCCAACAATTTTTGAGCTATAGCAGTTCTTTCAGTTCCATCCTCCATTTCCTGTAAGCTGGAAATGACTTTCTCAAAAATCTCCTCTTTGGACAAATTTTGCAAGGAATCCAAGGAAATTCCTATTTTTTCAAAAGATTCGTCCCCATTTTCTACAGCGGTAGAAAGAGTTCTCATAACAGCAGTTAAAGAGCCAGCAGAAGCTCCGCTATGTTGCAAAACCGCATCCCATTCTTGATAAGCCTCAGCGGAAATACCTATTTTTTGTGATGTTTTATCTATAGTATCTCCGTATATGGCTGTTTGAGAAGTTGCGCCCATAAGCGCCTTTCCGAGAAGTCCTGCGCCTCCTGCCATTGCTCCAAAAGCGACACCAGAAATTTTTGCGGCAGTACCAAGTCCGCTCTTTAACTTAGAGAAAAAACTTTCTCCTTTTTCTTCTGCACTATCCATGCCATTATCAAACTCAGTCGTATCAAGGCTGATTTTAGCGGCAAGGTCGAAAACACTATCAAAAAGTCCCATTATTTTTTATCACCCGATTCTATTTTAGACCATATTTTATCCACAACTTCTTCAACGGAAATTTCATCCTGAACATCAGCTTCTTGCTTTTGCTCATTGTGTAAAAGCTCAAAATATCTTTTGTTCATACTCAATCCGCCAGCGACTATAGAAGCTGTGTTGTGTGCTATAGCTTGCAAAACATCAGTAACATAAAAGCGGTATGTTTCGGCTCGGTTTTCTTCTTCCATCCTCGCTAAAACATACCGCATGAATTGTTTTACTGTTCGCTTGCCTCTGTATTCTCCGTAGCAGAGCCAGAAGATTCGCTGGCCTCCGTCTGCCCCTGCGACGTAAAAAGGCTAATCACATTTTCATCATTCAAAAGCTCGACGAGCTTTACGGGAAGCGTGAAAACATTTACCTTTTTTGCGTATTCCTCAACATCTTCTCTTTCCGTCGCCGCCATAATTTCAAGCACGGATTTCTTGTGATTCTTGATGGCTGTTTTCACAGCCTTTGGAATTTTCTTCTGCCTGAACGCTTGCGTAAATTCCTTATCACCCATAATTTCCATTGCAGGCTCAATCAAATCCGCAAGCACATCAAGAGCATCTTCGCCTCTAAATTCAGAAAGTTTCATGTTTTACACTCCCTGTTTTGCTTTTTAGCCGCCGGGCTGAGCCGGAGCGTCAATGTCGTAAAACTCCATAGGCATATCATCCTGAGCGTTGATGGAAACGTGACCAGTCAGCGTGACTGCATTTGTTCCCTTGCCATTCTTCGTGCTTTGAATACTCAGACCGCCCGTGGAAAGAGCATTCTTCAAGCAGACGGCGAAAGCGCCGCCATTGGCCTTGTCGCCAACCCACCAAATATCCTTAAAGTCAGTCAGCTCAACATTGCGCCGAGGCACGATTTTAGTGTAGCCAGTACCCGAAGTTGTATCAGCCGCACCAAGCGCCCACACGATATTTGCGGCATTGAACTTAATCGTGGAAAATCCAAGCGTGCAATCCCAGCCGTCAAGGTGCTTGAACTCCATCATATTGTTCGGAACATTATCCACATCTTCGCCAAAGTCGCTGTAAGTCGCAACACAGCTCGGATTGATACCGCCAGTAGTCGTTGCGATAATGTCGGCACTTGCAGGCTTCGTCGGGCTTGACGGGTCAAAAGAACTCAGAAGAACACCAGCGTCAAGTTGAAGAGTGTCAAAAGCATCATCGGAAACAACTGTAAACTTCCCCATTTCGGTTTAACTCCTTTCGTTCAAACTTCAAAAAACTCTGCTTCAAGATTGAAGTAGATTCTTCGGATAGAATCATCCTCATCTGTCATACGCCTGTAGAATGGACTGCCACGAACAATCCATATTCTTCCTCCGTTAAACTCTAACAGCTTTCCAGAAAGACCTATGCTCTCGCCTATTTCTTCGGCCTTTAGAGTGATTTCTCGCCAAGACTTAGTTCTATACCACAACGATGCAGAAAGCGCAACAGGCTCAAGAAAAAAGCCCTTAGAGACGCTATATGTGATTCGTGGTAATTCCGCATCATCAGGAACTGTACTTTCATCGTAGGCAGGAAGTCCGAAAGACGCCCAAAAAGCGTGTAGAGCCTGAACACTATCCATTTGGCAAGCTCCATTCTTCTGCTGTTACCTGACGCATATTCAGCTTTGCGCTATTCGGCGTAGCTTTATCATCACCGTCCGAGGTAACACGGAAAATTTTGCCATCAAGCTCTCTCCTGAATACTTCATGATATTCCAGCGTTTTGTCCTTTTTGGTCGTAACGGTATAAAGGCTTGACACATTCTGCTGTTCAGCAACTCTCGCTTCAATGGAAGTATCAAAAGTAATTGCCGCTTTGAAATGAGAACCCTCTATCCAATTTATAATCTCGCCGCCATAACCATCATCAGAGCTGATTTTATTCAGCATCGTGCATTCGGTCATGGCCTCGTCAAGCAAACTCACAGGACAGACAACCTCCTCCATGGATTTAACGCAGTTGCAAACTGATTCTTCCACGAATAAGCGGCATTAGTTGAGCTTCCGTAGCTACCAGCGGATTGCTTGGAATAACTATATCCGCCAAAACTTTCAGATTGAAATGGACTGGAAAGAGTATCTTTGTTTTCCTCGTTCCAATCGTCAATAGCTTTCGATAAGTCGATTACGGTTTGAGGGACACGCATAGCCCAAACCTCGCCATTGAAAGTTTCATCTTTCAGCACGTCTGTTCCATACTTCCACACGCCATCGTTAAATACCGAGCCGACGATGCGGAAATACTGTCCATCCTGCAAAAAAGAGGCTGATTCCAAAGCGCCGCCAGAGACGCTAAAATCGCCTCTGTGAATATCTTCACTCGGCTTGATAAAATAATTGCGAATTTCAGCGCAAAGCTCTGTGAGCATGAAATCAGCCTCCTAAAGCGATAATTAGCCGCCTTCACCGCCGCTCTCAGCAGAGCTGTCGGTAACGGAAGCGATAAACAGGCTGTTGGGATTGTACAGCACAGGCATGAACAGAGCGGAAGCCTTAGTCCACAGCACCGCAGGGTCGTTCTCAATCCATTGAGAAACGTAGACATACGGATTGACGGAAGAAGCAGAACCGCTCATAAACCGCTGTACATCAGTCTCGGGCGGGTCGCCCCAAAGACCAATACCGAGCCTGCCAGCGGGATTAGTGGCAAAGAAAGTGATAGAGTTATCAGGGAAGTAACGAGCGGTGGTAATGGACGGTCTACCATTAGCACCGATAACGCCGCTTGCGCCGTAGGTCAGGTCGTTGACAACAATCCGATTGATGCCGAACTCCTCTTCAAGATACGCTTCAAGAGCGGCGGAGCGAATCAGAGCGCCAGCACCGACATTGCCGTTGATATTGGTCTGCAAGCCAGCGTTCCGACGCATCTTAGTGATGTTCTTGCGGCTCGTGACCATGCCTGTGATAGTCACACCGATATTAGCGGCGTAATCAACGATAGTTTGAAGCTGAGCGGCAATGTCGGCGGTAGTCGCAAGGTCAAGCGTAAACGCCTTTTGAGCCGCAGGAACGCCGTAATCCACAGTAAGATTCAGACCATTTTCAATGATGGTAATTTGACCAGTCGCAAGAAGCTCATTCTTCGCAACCTTGGAACGAGTGAAAACTTGGTCAGCCAGACGAATACCGTCATTCAGAACGTAATCGTACATAGCGTCCTCACGAACGCCGCTACGGGTCAGCGCTCTCATACGCTCGGACTGATTAATCTTAACCTTGATAAGACCCTTTTCAATGTTGTGAGTGTCCACAGGAACGCGGAAAGTAGTCTTAGCCTCAGTATCAAAAGCGTGAAACTGAGCCATGACAGGAATCTGATATTCAGCGGCAATAGACTGCCATTGCGCCATCAGATTATCCGTGCGCTGGTCGCCAAACAGACCGTCAACAGGGTCGTTAGGGCGGGTCACGTTGAAGCCCACATTCAGCCATTCAGCCTCGGGGATAAGCCCGAAAATATTCTTTTCCCAATTAGGCATAATTAGTCACCCTCCTCAAAATCAGGTCTTGTAACGCTCTCTTCGGTCAGGAACACAAAACCCTTGCCTTGCAAAGCGGTCTTAGCCGCAGAAGCCAGCGCAACGGGAAGTCTGTTCTCGTAGACAACGCCCTTCATTACGACAGAACCCGGCATATCGCCAGTAGTCACATCAACATCCTCATAAAGAATGCCGACAGCGTTTGCGTTGTTGGAGGGCCACGCAGTACCCATCTTAACGTGCTTCCCACCGTAAGCGTCAGCCGTAACGCCAGTAGCGGAAATGGTCTGTGTCTTTCTTACGCACTCCTCATGAGCCAGAAAATAGCCCGGAGCGTAAACTTCGCCCTGTCTCTCGGGACTGGAAATAAAAGACATACTTTTTACTCTCCTTTCTTTTCAGAACCGTAAAGCCCATCGTGATAGGCTTTAGCCAATTGTGCGGCTCTGCTCGGAGTATCGCTCGGAGGATTCCCACCAGCAGGAGGATTCGACACATCAGCACCGCTCTTGGATTCCTTGACGATGAAATCAGCCCACTCCGCCTTGATGGACTTTTCAAGCTCATCTTTACCGTCAAGCTGGTCATCCTTGATTTTCAGCTTAGACAGGTCGGTAACTTTCATAATGGCGGCAATTCTCTTTTCGTCAATCTTAGAATCTTTAAGCAACTGCTTATAGAGTTCAGACTTCTTTTCGACAACCTTTTGGTCAGCAATCTGCTTTTTGTAATCGTCGAACGCCTTATGCTCGTTTTCGTACTTGCTCTGCCAGTCTTGGTCGCCCTTAGCCTTAAAATCGTCCAATTCTTTCTGAACGTCTTTCAGCTTATCAGCGTCGGCCTTGTAGTTGTCCCGCTCCTCCCTGAGAGCGTTGACAGAAGCAAGATGCCCGTCGAGAATATCTGTGATTGCCTTTTCCGCATTCTCCGCAGAAACACCAGCCGCAGACAAAATCTCCTTAATGCGATTCTTCGTAAGAGCCATTTATAATCCACATTCCTTTCTATCGTCGGCTTTCTTTGCCGTTCATGTGTTCCATTGATTGGATTATACATTTCAGTTCTTTTCTTGTCAAGTCAAACTGAATATATTTCATCATACCAAATCTGTTTGTACTCAGCTATATGGTCTTGGACGGCAGGAGCAAGATACGGCCTTGGGCTCATTCTTGATGTTCCAAACTCAACATATCTCGCATATTCTACGTTTGTCCCTATTATAGCCGCTTTATCTTGAACATCTACAGCGTGAGATATGCTATTCCTCAGCCTGCCCGTGTCCACAGGGCAAAGTCCTTTTGCATATCCCTCGGCAATAAGCCCGATTGTTTCCAAAGCTCTTTCTGTAGCAAGCTGTACAGCGTCTTTTATCTGTCCAGCATTGCTCGTGAAATTGACATTCATATTCGCCATTTTGTATCACCCCTTTTTCTGCATCATAGCATAAAAAAAGACTGACGGCAAGCCGTCAGTCTTTTAGCTGAGTTTTAAATCAATTTTCTACCACTTGAAGTTTTCCGTACTTGACATTATATCTCGCAATCTTTCTATCTCCGCTATAAAATACTGTCCACTCGTTATTCACCACTTTTACGAAAGTTACCTTGTAGTTATTCGCTTCCATAATAGCACAAGCCTGATTGTAGCTAATATCTCTTCTAAGCGTTTTCATTATTTAGACTTCCTTTCGAGTTCTATAATCAGGTTTCCCTGTTGAGTGTATATTACCATAAACTTTTATATTTGTCAATAGGTTTTTGCAAAGTTTATCAAAAATAATGGAGCGGATTTACCGCTCCATTACTTATCTTTCACATAGAATCGGCAATCCGCATTTTGAAAAAGAATCTCGCTCGGCTTGCCTCTTGAATCGGGCGGTTCGGGATAAGCGGCGCAAAACGCCTTTGTTATACCGACCTTTTTCATCTTTCCGAGTATCTTGACTTCCGTCCTGTCACGGTTGAAGCAGTCTCGGCACCTGATTTTCTCAGGGTCAGGAAAAATTCCACGCATTGGGGATTGTCTTTCTTCTGCCATATTATATCGCTCCAATCTTTTTGAGTTCATCGTAGCAAAACTCTTGCTGTTCTTCTGTGGACATATCCTGCAACTTAAAAAAAACATCGTCAAAATGAGCTTTCATTTGGCACATCATAAAATCCAACGCCCACAAATCGGTATCTTTGGGGTCTTTACCATCCTTTTCGGTTTCGCTGTATGCTTGCTCATACTGCTGTTCAAGCCCCGCAAGAGTGAAATGTTTAAGCATCAGCAGGAACTCAAAACTATTCTCTTTGAATACATTTTTCATCTTAAATGACCTCCTCGTGTTGTATGGGTTCTTGTTTACTTCAAAAAGTCGATTCCAGCTAAAGGCTGGAGGAAATCGCAGTAGGTTTCGCAAAAGATGTCATAGACACGCATAGCGTAGTGGTCAACATCGTCCACGCTCTGAATCTTGACGAAATCGTAGCGCATATCAGTCTTGGAGTTGGTGAAGCTCCTGACCCCATCACCGTTCTCAACGGTGAATCCATTCCGCTTAGTTTTGAGCTGGCCCTTATAGGTCATCACTCCGCAATCAAGAAGCCCCAGCTCCCCGATTTCCTTCGCCGTCAGCTTGGCAAGTGTCTCATTCTTGATGTTGTTGATGTTCATCATTCAGACTTCCTTTCGAGTTCATTTAGGCTTGATTGATTCTGTATGTATATTATCATAAACTTTTACATTTGTCAATACCTTTTTTCAATTTTTTTCAAATTATTTTTTGGGATGAATTGTAGCGCCGTTGTTAAACGTTTCTTCTGCACCAGTAACGAAATAATCAGGCTGATTGACAACTTCCAGTTCTACGTTGATTGTTCCGTAGTCATAGCTGATGGAGGAAACACGATATTCTGTACCACGCTGAAAAATGGTTTCCGCTTCTCCGCCTACACTTGAATATCTTTTCCCAACCTCGTAAATCTGCTCACCGTTTATTGTACTTCCAAAATAAGACTGAGGTTCGGCGTAAATAGCGTGTGTTCCCTGCGGAGCGTAAATGCTGTATTTTACCTCTCCACTAAAGCCAGTACCGCTTGCAATGCCCGTTGACAAGAAAGAATGAGACTGGAAAACCTGACCCTCAAAAGCGGCTTTCATAGCCGCTTCGTCGCCGGAGTTCAATATCTGCATTGCTTCGTCAAACGAAAACAGATTACCCTCAAAAAGCCCTGCAAGTCCGTTATTGTCCGAGCCTCTTACAAACCAGCAATCTTTAGGTAGTTCCATCTTGTCAATAGCCGTTGTCAGAGATTTAATAGCTTCGTAATGGTCTACGTTGCTCGTTCCGTCTTTTCCGAATCGGTCTATAAAATCTCTTGTACTAAGATTTCTCCATCTATCCTCACGGCCCCAATCTACATTGCCCACTCCTTGAAAGTCGCTTCTGCTCCAACTTTCTGTATATCCACTCAGAGGCTTATTCATTGGATTGGAATTTTCCATATACTTCCAAGTTCCGTATTTTTCATAATCAGTCAGCTCGTCCCACTTTGAATCAAGATAAGCACGATGAAATTTATCGGCTTCGT